>Ga0316217_10000312_pt1 | contig 70815 bp, 67 predicted proteins | sample 1anoAmetaG_FD_203633 | JGI IMG/M metagenome (GOLD analysis project Ga0316217, IMG submission 203633) | Freshwater microbial communities from Trout Bog Lake, Wisconsin, USA - 1anoA | ecosystem: Environmental > Aquatic > Freshwater > Lake > Hypolimnion/Profundal zone | place: USA: Wisconsin... | reverse complement strand
GAAAAGGTTTATGCCGTCATAAATGCCGTTTGTGTCGTCAATATGTCGGCAGAAATGCCATTAGTGACGGGAGAAATGACACAAAGGGAAAGGGAAAGGGAAAGGGAAAGGGAAAGGGAAAGGGAAAGGGAAATAAAAGAAGAACCTAAAAGCCTGCCTGTGGTGCCACCGGTAAAAGAGGCACCGGCAGCTGACCAGACTCCGACCGAGCGTCAGCTGCGGGCATGCATCGACAAAAGGCGGAATTGGCTTGAAGCAAAATACCCTCTCGCCGATGTCGACGTTGAGCTTGAGGAGATGGTGGCCAAGTACCGTGACATCTCCATCGGGGCCGATCCCTTCCTGATCGTCTCCAGGTGGTTCAAGAACATGCCGACTCCCAGGGAGAAGCCGGACAACGATCCGGAACCCGACGGACCGCTGCAACGCGCCTTGAGAGCGCAGAAGGAGGCCGCCTATGCAGGAACAACAGTTGACTAGGATTTTTGCCGAGCTGATCGAGAGGTTCGACCCTTCGAAACAGGTCAAGAAAAGCTTTGAGTCTGCGTATAACGAGATCTGGAACGACATGCTGTTGGTCCCCGAAGGCGCTCTTGTCCCGGCGCTGAAGCGGCTCAAGACAATGACCAACTACTTGCCCTCGGCTGAGAAGGTACTGCTGATCTTCCAGGCCGAAGGGAAGCACCACGCCAGGGACGCCGAAAACCAGCGCACCGCCGAGTGGGACAAGACGAAGGGCTACGGCGATCCTCGTTATAGGAGCAAGAGCCAGCCAGAAGAGGCAAAACTCACTGTGGCGCAGGTCATTGCCAGGGACGAGCATGCAAAGCTCGCTGTAGGCGGATTTCGGCTTCTGGAGCGCGGAGGGCGAAGCGTCGAGGCGAGGAAGCAGCAGCTGGAGTTTTTCAGGTTGATGGACTCCAGGTATCCCAACGCGGGTTGGGCTAAGGAGGGGCTGGAACAGCAGAAGTGGTATCAGAGGCGGGGGTTGTTGAGTAACTCCGCTGAGTAGTTTGTTGACATTTTGTTGGTTTGGGAGTAAGGAGCTAGACATGGCAAAGCTGACACGGAAACAGCAGATGTTCGTCAAGGAATACCTGGTTGACCTGAACGCCACCCAGGCCGCTATCCGTGCTGGGTACTCAGCAAAGACGGCCAATCGGATTGCCTCTGAAAACTTGGCAAAACCAGTCATCGCTGAAGCCATCCAGTCGGCCATGAAGGAGAGGTCGGCGCGGATCGAGATCACAGCCGACGGTGTGTTGCAGGAACTGGCCAAGCTCGCGTTTGTCAACATCCAGGATTTCTACGACGAGGCTGGGTCACTGAAAGAAATCAGCGCCCTGCCGCGCGATGTGGCAGCGGCGCTGTCTTCGGTCAAGATTAACCTCACCGAGGCCTGCGCCGTGCAGGAGATCAAGGTCTACGACAAAGGCGCCAACCTGGAGCGCCTTGGCCGCCACCTCAAACTCTTCACGGACAAGGTGGAATTCCCTGATAAGAACGGGGATCCCCAGAACGTGGGGCCCATGTCAGGCATGACCACCGCAGAGCTCCGTAAGGCCCTCGCCCACTATGACAAGCTCGAAGCCCCTGAATGAAGACGAGCTCCTTGCCGCCCTGGTAAAGAACCGCAAGGAGGAAGAGGTCGAGAGGTGCCGCGTTAGCTTTTGGCGCTTCTGCCGCAACGACGATCCTGACTTTTACACCCCCCGCAACTGGCACCTGCACCTCATCTGTGAAACCCTCCAGGCCCTCTACGAACGCCGCCTCACCAAGGCGTGGTTCAGGCAGAAATGTGAAGAGCTCGCGCCTGTCTGGTACACGGAATCAGTCAAGTGGGATCGGCTCAAAGATGGCCTCGTCTATACCAGCCTCATGCAGAACCTGCCCCCTCGCGTCGGCAAGTCCCGTACTCTCACCAACTTTTGCAAGTGGGTATTGGGGAAGCTCAAGTCGAACCGTATCATTACATGCTCCTACAACGATGACCTGGCGCAGTCGTTCTCCCGTTACACCCGCGACGGCATCACCGAAAAGAAGAACCTCCCCTCGCAGATCGTCTACAGTGACATCTTTCCCAATTCCAGGATCAAAGCCGGCAACGCCTCCTTCCAGGAGTGGGCGATCGAGGGGGAATTCTTCAGCTACAAGGGTGCCGGCGTCGGTGGGTCGATCACCGGCAAAGGTGCCAACATCACGATTGTAGATGACCCCGTAAAAGACGCCGAGGTTGCCTTTAACGAGGCCGCGCTGGATAAGATCTGGCTCTGGTATACCGGGACCTTCCTTTCCCGACTGGAGGACGGAGAGAGCGGCGGGATCGATATCGTCAATATGACTCGCTGGGCAAAAGGTGACCCGTGCGGCCGCATTCTCGACGGGCCTGACGCCGACCAGTGGTTCATCCTCAATATGGAGGCCTACTACGAGGAACCGGACCAGATGCTCTGTCCCTCGATCCTGAGCCGCACGAAGTACGACAGTCTGAGTAGGCTGATGGACGAGTCGATCTTCCACGCCAACTACCATCAGGTGCCGCTGGATCTCAAGGGAGTGCTCTATAAGCAGTTCAAGCTCTACGACCAGCTGCCGGCTGACGCCGATGGCGTTTCTCTGGTTGAAAAGATCATCTCCTACACGGACACTGCAGACGAGGGGAGTGATTACCTCTGTTGTCTGATCGCCGCACTCTACCAGAAGCAGCTCTATCTACTCGATGTGCTTTACACCAAGGCGGGGATGGAGATTACCGAGATCGAGACAGCGAAAATTCTGGCTGACAACAGCACGACCGAAGCGACCATTGAGAGCAACAACGGCGGCCGGGGCTTCGCTCGCAACGTGGAGCGCAACCTCTGGGAGAAGCATCAGACGCGCAAACCTGCGATCACCTGGTTCCACCAGAGCAAGAATAAGGTGTCGCGGATATTGGTGGGGTCAACCTACGTGATGAACAACCTGTACTTCCCGAGGAACTGGAAAGACCGTTGGCCGGAGTACTACAAGGCGATGGCGACGTACCAGCGCGAAGGCAAGAACAAAAACGACGATGCGCCCGACGCGACGACGGGCCTCGTGGAGCTCGTAACTGAGCCAGGGGCAACTGGGATGCTGGAGTTCTATGCCCAGGAGGCGGCAAGGCTGAAAGAAAAAAGTTGACACCGAGTCTAAACGAGAGTAATCCACTGTGTATCCAAGCTACACAGTGAGTAACACGCAGCAAGTGCCCGCACACGCGGAGGCAGTTTGAACCAATCGCAAGGCAAGGCGACAGACCTGACGTGGCTCGCATCCTCCTTCAATAAACTGACGGCGGGTTTCCGTGCTGCTGCCTCCGAATGGTTCGGCCCCAATGAGCCCCTTTCCCCCGTCATCGACAACAAAACTGCTGAAGAGTCGGGGGCAAAGGGGCGTCAGTACGACTACCCCGTAGGTTTCAACCTCCGATTCCAACCCCGCAAAGACGAGCCCAGTCGCGTTTCCTTCGAAGAACTCCGCGCCCTCGCTGATGGCTATGACCTGCTCCGTGGTGTCATCGAAACCTGCAAGGACGAGGTAGAGCAGTTGGAGTGGTGCATCCGCCCGAAGGACAAGGCGAAAGACCCCGCCGACGATCCGCGATGCAAGGGGATCACCGAGTTCCTCCAGTTCCCCGATAGGGATCATACCTGGAAGCAGTGGCTCCGCGCACTGGCTGAGGACCTATTCGTCCTAGACGCCCCCGCGATCTACGCCCGACGCACCAAGGGCGGTGAGCTCTACTCCCTCGACATAGTGGACGGTGCCACCATCAAGCGCATCGTCGATGCCACTGGCCGCACACCCCTTCCGCCCGACCCGGCATATCAGCAGGTATTGAAGGGTGTCCCTGCAGCCAATTTCTCACGCGACGAGCTGATCTACCACATGAGGAACTACCGGAGCAACCGGTTCTACGGCTACGGCCCGGTGGAACAGGTCATCATGACGGTGAATATCGCGCTGCGCCGTCAGGTCCACCAGCTCCAGTACTACACCGAGGGCAACATCCCCGAGGCGATGATCGGCGTCCCGAAGGAATGGAACCCAGACCAGATACGCCAGTTTCAGGACTACTGGGACAGCCTCCATGAAGGCAACACCGCCAACCGTCGCCACGCCAAGTTCGTCCCCGGGGAGATCGGGAAAAACACCGTCTTCACTAAGGACGCCGTCCTGAAAGATGAGTACGACGAATGGCTCGCCCGCATCATCTGCTACTTCTTCAGCCAATCCCCTACCCCGTTTATCAAGCAGATGAACCGCGCCACCGCGGGGAGCTCCGCAGAACAGGCGAAGGAACAGGGCAAAAAAGCCGTCTCGACCTGGCTGGCCGACCTGATGACCAATCGCATCCTGCGAAGCTGCTTCAACGCTCCGGATCTAGAGTTTGTCTACGCGATCGAGGAAGACGTCGACCCGATGGTGCAGGCGGAGATCGACAAGATTTACCTCCAGGAGTATGTCATCTCTCCGGATGAGGTCCGGGAGAAGAAGGGTTTGGAAGGCCCAGCGCCCGATAAGCCGCTGCCGCCAATGGTAGGACAGCCGATAGGAGGTGACGATGGGCCAGTTGCTCAAGACGATCTTGGGGAGTCTGGGGCCAATGCCAATACCGAAACCACGGCCAAGCCTGCCGGCAAGGAAGACACCGGCAAAGAGGCAGCGGGCGGTGTTGCGAAATCGGCGGCGGCCGATATCCTCCGCGTAAAAAAAAAGTCCATCGCCCCTATTGAACGGGACCGGAGCAGCATAGTGAAGATCGGGGACGATTTCAAAGATGTGCTCTCCGACTTCTTCGACATGGCAGCTGAGGACATGGCCACACAAATCTCCGCCGAGATTCAGGCCGGCCATACGATTGACCAGATTCTTGAAAACCTCGATTTCTCCACATGGTCTGCGCTGGTAGAACCCGGCACCGCTGCGATGAAATCAGCGTTCCTTGACGGGCTTAATGCCGCCTTCGCCCAGATCGGGATTGAACCGACTGCTGACATGACCGGGCTGGTCAACCAGGCCGCCGTGGAATACGCCGAGCGCCGGGGTGCTGACTACGTGGGGATGTGGAACGTCGGCACCAAAGCAGACCCGACGTGGGCGGTCAACCCCCGCGACCAAGCAGACGGCACGCCCTGGGCAATTACGGACAGCACCCGGGACATGGTACGAGGTTCAGTCACCAGCGCCATGGACGAGGGGTGGAGCAATGACCGGCTCGCCGCCGAGCTCAAGGAGAGCGCGGCCTTCAACGAATACCGCGCCAACATGGTCGCCAGGACCGAAACGGCCTTTGCCGACAGTTACGGCAACCTGGCAGCGTACAAGGCCAGCGGAGTGGTCACCGGGAAGGAGTGGCTGTGTGGGTCCGAGCACGACGATGATGATGAATGCGACGAGAACGAAGCGGCCGGGGTGATCGGACTCGAGGAGGATTTCCCTGACGGAAGCGACTGCCCCCCAGCTCACCCTCACTGTGTCTGTGCAATGGTGCCGGTGGTGATGGATAGCGAGGAATGATGGACCGGCTCTGCATCTGGATGGCCGATATGCTCGGCACGAATACCGCCATCGCTGTCTTCGTGCTGATCGCCTTCGTGCCCCTGGCTTATCACCTCCCGCAGACGGTCCTTGAGTGGCAGACCTGGCTGTCTCAGGTGTGCATCCAACTGATCGCGCTGGCGGTGATCCAGAAGGGGCAGAAGGTCACCGAGGGCCGGGTACTCGGGCTGTTGCAGGAGACACACGACACGGTGATGAAGGAGATGGCCATTTTGAAAAAATCGGCAACAGGGGAAGACGCCAATGGTTGAGATCCTGAACAAAATCCCGAACTGGTTTCTGGTCGCGCTGGTCGCGGTCCTTCTGTTCCTCTGCGCTACGGGGCTGAACCACACACTGATCAAGCTGAACCAGTCGCTGGACGATTTTAAGCGACTGATCGAAAAGTTGTTTGAAAAACACGAGAACCACGAGTCCAGGCTTTCAAGGCTGGAGGGCGAGCACGTGAGGTACCCGCATGGCGAAAAATAAAGACCCCCGGTTTTACCTGGACATCACCCGCGTGGACGAAGACGCACGCATGGTCTACGGCTACGGCACCCGGGGCGACATCAGGGACAGCTACGGAACCATCATCGACCTGGACAGCGCCGTCCGATGCATGGACGCCTACATGGAGTATCCGGCAGTCCGCGAGATGCACCAGATGAGCGCGGCCGGCAGGACCGTGGACTACACCGCCGACGATGCAGGCATCCAGCTGGCCGTCAAGGTCGTGGATGACCAGGCATGGGAGAAGGTCAAGGAACAGGTCTACCGGGGCTTTTCCATCGGGGCCAAGAAAGAGAAGCAGGTCGGTGACACGATCTATCTGAGTTCGATCACGGAGTTTTCTCTTGTGGACTCTCCGTCAAACAGGGGGTGCGGAATCGACGAGTTCCGCATCGCCGGGGAGGTGATGGAGATGGAATACGAAACGGTGCAGACCACGGAGACCGCACCATTGAAGCGGTACGTGGGAGAGGAAATCAGCGACGTGTCCAGCGCGCTGAGCGCGCTCAGGGAAATCACCTGGCTGCTCGGCTTTGAGCAGGACGAAGCCATGGAGGGCACGCACCCCGAAGCCGAGGCTCAGGTTGCCGCGCTGAAAACCGCGATCACGGCGCTCAAGATGTTCATCGTGTCCGAGATCAAGGAAGACACGACGCCCTATACCTACACCCCGGGCGAGACCACCCTTCTGGAACTCTCCGACCGAGCCGCAGACACGTTCCGGATCACCGGCGCCGATCTGGCTGTACTGCTCACCCCGCCGGCAGAGGTGGAGCGTTCTGGGGCACGCAACAGCGCCGCCGACCTGGAGATGCTGCAGACCATGCACGACCATGCCGTTGCACTGGGGGCAGCATGCGGTGATACGTCCAGGGCGGCCGGCTCCGAGGATGACGTGCAGCGGCTCGCGACACTCGACGCGGACGTTACCCGCCTGGCCGGCGAGATCGACGTGGTGCGGGCCGAAAACGTGACGCTGCTGGCCGAAGCCGACACCCTCCGCGCCAGGGTCGCCGAACTGGAAGCGCAACCGGCCGACGCGAAGGCCGCACTGTTGGCAATCACCCGGGAGGCCGACGTGATCCGCGCCGCCGGCAAGAGCAGGGACGCTGACGAGGTCCAGCGCATCGAGGCCGACGAATCCCTTGATGACGTTCAGCGGGTCGCCGCCCTGGTCCGCGTCCAACAGCGCAACCCGATTATCATACGCAATTAACCGCAGTCCAACCAATCCGTTGCGGGAGAACACCCGCCACAAGGAGAGCCAACGAAATGGAAACCACGAATGACACGCTTCGCCTCGTAGCAGAAGCTCAGAAGGCGCCCTTGGGTGACGACGTTCTCCGTAACTTCGCTTCCCCCGCCAATGCCACCACCGGCCTGATGGGTTACGACCTGGAGGCGCCGAGCAAGAAGCTTTACCCGGTCCTCACCCCGCTCCGTAACCGCATCGCCCGCCGCGCCGACGGTTACGCCATTCAGTCCAACTGGCGCGCCGTCACTGGCATCAACACCGGGTCCATGCGTCTCGGTGTCTCCGCCGGTAACCGCGGCGGCGTCGTTGCACAGACCACCGCTGACTACCTCGCCAAGTTCGTCGGGTGCGGTCTGGAAAACAACGTGACCTTTGAGGCCGATTACGCCTCCAAGAACTTTGAGGACGTGAAAGCCCTCGCCGTCACGCAGCTGCTGCAGTCCTGCATGATCGGTGAGGAGTTCCTCGACCTGGGCGGCAACGGTACCGTGGCCATCGGGCAGACCGCGACCCCGGCACTGGCCGACGTGGCCACCGGGGGCACCCTGGCGGCAGCCACCGCCTACAAGGTGGGTTGTGTGGCGCTCACCCTCTCCGGATACCAGCAGCTGGTGGCGGCCAACAACGGCAGCGTGAACAACTCCCCGTCGTTCGTTACTGGCCTCACCCAGGTCATCAGCCGCACGAATGCTGATGCGACCACGGACAACATCAACGGCGGCACGGCCATCATCTCGGCCGTGGCATCGCAGACCACCGCCAGCGACGGCAACCCGACCCACTGCATCTCCGCTACCGTCACCCCCCTGGCCGGCGCCGTCGCCTACGCCTGGTACTGGGGTGTCACCGGGGCGTCCACCATGTACCTGGGCGCGGTCACCACGATCAACTCCATCCTGATCACCGCTGCAGCGAGCTCGGCGAACCAGAACTACGGTGCGCTGACCGCTTCCCAGGACAACTCCAACTGCGCGCTGGAGTACGACGGGCTGCTGACCCAGATCATGAAGAGCGGGTCCGGTGCCTATTTCGTCGACCTCGCCACCGGCACGGCCGGCACCGGCACTAAGCTTACCAGCGACGGCGCGGGCGGCATCGACGCGCTCAACACCGCGTTCGCTTCCTTCTGGGACAACTATCGTCTGTCCCCGGACGAAATCTACGTTGGGGCGCAGGTACTGCTGGACATGAACGCGCTGATCATCGCCAACGGTGGCGCGCCCCTGATCCGATACAACCTCGACGCGGGCGGTGGTTCCATCGACGCCGGGACCGTGATCGGTACCGTGCTGAATAAGATCACCAACACCAAGGTCAAGGTGCTGGTGCATCCGAACATGCCGAAGGGCTCCATCATGTTCTTCAGCAACTCGATCCCCTACCCACTGAACGACGTGGGCAGCATCCTGCTGAAACATCTCCGCCGGGACTACTACCAGATCGAGTGGCCCCTGCGCACCAGGAAGTACGAGTACGGCGTCTACTTCGACGGCGTCCTGAAAAACTACTTCCCGCCGGCATTCGGGCTCATCCGTAACATCGCCCCGGGCCACTAACCGAGAACCGGGGCGGCTGAGAGGTCGCCCCGGTCACAGGAGTTGACATGTCACCCAGACTGTTGGCGCCCCTCGGGAGCGGGGGGTGCAGTTTTGAAGGCGAAGAGTATCAGGCGGACGAGATGGGGACGGTGGACGTCCCTGACGAGGCCGTGGCCACCCTTTCCGCGCACGGGTTCACCGGCTACACCGATCCCGTTGTTGTCCCTGACGAGGCCGTAGGGGAATACACCATCAAGCACGCCGGCCGGGGCAAGTACAAGGTCTTCAAGGGCGACGAAGAGGTTGCCAGCGGCCTGACCAAACCGGACGCCGAAGCGGAAGCGGCAGCACTCCAGTCGGCAACGCCCGCACCCCCGGCACAGGACGCGCCCGAGGCACCGGAGCCCGCAACGCCGGAAACCCCGGCACAGGAAGCAACGCCCCAGGGGTAACCGATGTCCGATCTCACGACCGTCGAAAATGTGGCTGAATATCTCGGGATAACCACCACGCCGGTCATGCTGGCGCGCCTGGTATCTGCGGCGTCCGCGTTCATCGAGCAGAACCTGAACCGGACGTTTGAGGTGACGCAGTATTCCGAGATCCGCAACGGCCACGACGAGCGGTTCATCACGTTCGGAGATTACCCGGTGCAGTCGGTGCAATCGGTGATGGTCGACGGCTTGACCATCCCTCCGCTGGTTGACGGCGCAGGCGCCGGGTACTTGTTCGACGCCACGCGGCTGAGCCTCACCGGCCATCGGTTTTGGCGGGGTTACCTCAACGTGCGGCTGCAGTACACGGCGGGCTACCCCGTGATCCCCCTGGAAATCGAACAGGCGTGCATCGAGCTCGTGGCCGCGAAGTACAAGGGTCGGGACCGCATCGGGGTATCGTCCAAAACGATCAACGGTGAGGTGGTGAGCTTCACCAGGTCGGACATGACCGACGATTTGAAGTCGGTGCTCAGAGCGTACCAAAAGGTGGTGCCATGCTGACCGGGTTTGTCACCGGGGATGACCGGGTAATCGCCAACTTCAAAGCGATCACCCCGCGGGTTATGCTGGAGATCCAGAAGACCACCACCTCGCTGGCTGCCGAGTTGGCCGGCTACATTCAGCGCAACAAGCTGTCAGGGCAGGTGCTGAAGAACCGCACCGGTCGCCTGCGTCGGTCGATCACCTTTGAGGCGAAGAACCGTGCCGACAGTTCCACGGCGACGGTCGGCACCAACGTGGAGTATGCCCACACCCACGAGCACGGGTTCCAGGGGACTGTGAGCGTAAAGGAGCACCTCCGCATGCAAAAGGTCGCCTGGGGCAAGCCGATGAAAAACCCGCACGAGGTTACTGTGAGGGCACATGACATGAAAATGAACATCCCGGGCAAGCGGTTCCTGCGCGGTTCTCTGGAAGAAAACGCGGGACACATCCGGGACGAGTACCGAAGGGCCGTCAGCAGGGGGCTCAAGTGATCGCCAACAGGGAAGCCATCTACTCTGCCCTGTACGACGTCGTGAGGGCTGCGGCACCGTTCGTCACCACCTCGCGCAGGCTGAAGCACTGGGCCGATATCCCGGCAGAGGAACAGCCGGCGCTGTTCATGGTACAGAAAAACGAGGGTGTTTCCCAAGTGAAGGGGCTCCCCTCCAAGAATACGCTGTTCGTGGACCTGTACGTCTACGCGAAGACCGGGGAGGGGGAGGAGACACCGCCGGCAACCATCCTCAACCCCCTGGTTGATGCCATTGACCAGACCTTGTCACCGTCGCCCGCTACAGGCTATTTCTCGCTCGTCGTGGACGGGCAAGATGTCAGCCATTGCTGGATCGATGGCGAAATCGTCAACGACGAGGGCGTACTCGGCTCTCAGGCAGTAGCAATCATCCCCGTCAAGATCATGGCGGTATAAGGAGGCTCCATGGAAGGCGAAGAGACCCCGGCCGCCGTACTGACGGCGGAAGACATCGACCGAATTTTCAACGACCACTATGTCGGGAATGCTCAGGTGTTCACCCCTGAGTTCAACCGCACGCTGGCATTCAAAGAGGCGCTCAAAAAGCACCTGATCGGAGGTAATTAACCATGTATTCGTTCGGAGCAGGTGTCCTTTTCGGGACCAACACGGCGGCAAACTCCACCCCCCAGAACTTCGGCACGCTCCAGGAGTGCAGCCTCGACTTCAGCTTCACCGTCAAAGAGCTGACCGGTTCCTACCAGTTCCCCGTGGCTGTCGCGCGCGGGGTCGGGAAGATCGCCGGCAAGGCCAAGGCCGCCACCCTCAACGGTGCCATGGTCAATAGCATCTTCTTCGGACAGACGCTGGCCACCGGCAGCCAGCTGATTGCCTACAACGAGGCCGGGGTGATCACCACCAACACCGTGACGGTATCCAATTCGGCTACGTTCCTTGCCGATCTGGGCGTGACCAATGCGGCCACGGGGCAGCAGCTCACCAAGGTGGCATCGGGACCGGCGACCGGACAGTACAGCGTCTCGGCCGGCGTCTATACCTTTGCGGCGGCAGACAGCGCGATCTCCCCGCTGATCTCCTATTCCTACACCTCGACCACCCTCGGGAAGAAGATCACCATCAGCAACCAGTTGCTGGGCGTGACCCCGCTGTTCTCCGCGGCGTTCACCACCACCTACCAGGGCAAGAGCGCAACCTTCACGCTGAACCAATGCACGGCCAGCAAGCTGAACTTCGCGACCAAGCTGGAGGACTTCATGATCCCCGAATTCGATTTCAGCGTCTTCGCGGATGCCTCGAACACCATCGGGACGCTGAGCTTCTCCGAGTAACAAAAAACCTCTCGCTGATAGGGTAGCACCCGACAAGGCAGAATCCCTGCTGCTTTCAGCGAGACATTTCAGGGAACGGCAAAAAGGGGAATTACCGTGAAACGCATCAAGATTGAAGCTGCAGACAAAATCCTCTACGCGAAGCCTCTCATGCTCGACCAGCTGGAAGATCACGAATCCCTCATCAACGAAATCGTGTCCGAGTCCGGCCAGGTGAGCAAGTCGGGGTCGGACATCCTCCCTGTGTCGCTATTGAAAAAACAGGCGACCATCGTGACGCTGGGGCTCCAGAACCACGATAGCGCGGTGACAGACGCAGTAGTCCAGTCGTTCTCCATCATGGAGATCGCCCGGGCCTTCGCCGCAGTGGTGTCCGGGTCCGGGCTGGAGGAAGTCCCCGAGGGGGAAGCCGCGGCGGGGCGGTAGACTGGGGCGAGCTTTTTGCCTTCCTCGTCACGGCCACCGGCTGGACATACGACGAGGTGGGCCGCCTGACATTGCCCCGCCTGCAGGAACTGAACAAGCACTGGGCCAGTTTCCCCCCGGTACACATCAGCATGTCGCGACTGTGCGGGGCGTTCCTGGAAAAACCAGTATCAAAGGAAGATCGCCCGAAGACCCTGGAAGATTTCATCGGTGATTTTGTGGCAGCAAGTGGTGGCGGGATAGCCGGAGTGTGACGTGGCTGACGATCAGGTAAACGTAAAATTTGGGGCAGAAACCGGTGAGCTGAAGACGGGAACGTCTGAGGCTGCCGCTGCCACGGAAACCGCGACCAAGTCCATGTCGGTGGCCTTTGCCGAGATGAACGCGCAGATCGCCGGGAGCATGGCCGGGGTGAAGGCGCAGCTCCAGGGGATGACCGCAAGCGTCCAGTCGGCCATGTCATCGGTCAACGCCGTCATGGCCGGGATCACGGCGGTCATGGCCGGCGGTGCGATCTTCAAAGCGACCGTCTCGGAAACGGTAGCGCTGAACGCCGAATCCATGAAGCTCGCCGCCACCATGGGGATCACCACCGAGGAGGCCAGCGGGCTCATCTCGGCGCTCGACCATGTCGGAGTGACCACCGAGCAGTTCAGCAGCGCCACCAAGATGATGGTGCGCAGCCTCGGCAGCAACGAAAAAGCGTTCAACGATCTGGGCGTAGCAACCCGGGATTCCAACGGCGACTACCGGGACATGACTAGCATCATGCTTGATGTGAACCAGAAACTCGCCGGGCTGAAGGAGGGCACCGACAGGGAGATCGCCGGCAAGAAGCTTTACGGCCGCGCCTGGGACGAGGTCCGCAAGGTCATTAAGCTGACCGCCGACGAAATGGCTGAGGGTGCCAAGCGCGCCGACGCGCTCGGGCTCACGGTGGGGCCGGAAGCCGCCGCACAGACCGCCTCCTACAAGCTCCAGATGCGCGAGTTGCATCAGACATTCCAGTCCATCGGGAAAGTCATCGGTGACGCCCTCCTGCCGGTCCTGACGGCCATGGGCGAATGGTTCAACAGCATCGGGCCGACCGTGGTCAAGGTGTTCCGCGCCTCGGTCAACACGCTTGTGAGCGCGCTCGACATGATGGGGTTGGCCATCACCACGTTGTGGGACCTCGCCAAGGGCGTCTTCATGTCTATCGGTGTCCTGGTCGGCTCCGTGGCCCTGGCGATCAAGCAGGCGATTACCGGCGATTTCTCGGGCGCAGCCGACACCATGAAGAGCATCGGGCAGACGGTCAAGGGCGTCTGGATCGGGATCACCGATGACATCGAACAGCACACCAAGAACGCTGCCGAGCGCATGCAGAAACGGTGGGGGATGATCCCGGCCCAGAAGTCGGCGCCAAAGACCGGGGGCAACCGGATCACCGGCGAGGAAGGCGCAAAGGAAGAGAAGCCGGAATCCCGCGTCCCCTCCTGGGAGTCCGACCTTGAGCAGATTCAGGAGAAGAACAAGGAATTCTGGGCGGAGGACCTCGCCGGGAACCGGAGCTACTGGCAGCAGGTCCTTGCCTTCGATGACCTGTCCGCTGAAGAGATCATCGCAGTCAAACACAAGATTTTTGAGGCCGACAAGCAGATTGCCAGAGACGCCCTCGCTGCCCAGCTCCAGGGAATGAAGGAACAGTCGGAGGCGGCACTAGTCGGCAGCGTGCAGCGCGTCACCATCGCCCAGCAGGAAGCCAAGCTCATCGCGTCGAAATACGGTGAAGGCAGCAAGGAAGCTGTAGCGGCCAACCGCGAAGTCGACAAGATGCAGCGCGAGCACGCCGCCGATGAGATCAAGCGACTGGACATGGTCTCCGATCACCGGCGGCAACTGCTCACGCTGGACCTCGACATGGAGAAGCAGCAAATCGAGTACATGAAGAACATCGGTGCGATCAGCGACCAAGAGGAATTCGCGCGGCTTAAGGCGCTGGAGGATCGCAAGCACGCCGTCGAAGTGGAGGCGCTCAACGAGAAGTTGGCTGCAGCCAGGCAGGGCAGCATTGAAGAGCAAAAGCTGATGGATGAACTGGAGGTCGCCAGCAAGAAGCACACCCAGGCAATCCACGGGCTGAATCTGAAAGCATCACAGGACCAGGTCTCCGGGTGGAAGTCGGCCTTTGATGGGATCGCCAGCTCTTTCAATTCGTCGATCACGAAAATGCTCATCAGCGGCGGTACGTTCAAGGATTTCATGAAAAGCATGGCGTCCTCGGTGCTTTCCACATTCATCGGCATGGCGCTCCAGTCCGCCGAAAAATGGATCTGGAGCCAGATTGTGCAGACCACGGCCACGACCGTGCAGTCGACCGCCCGGGTGGCTACTGCCGAGACGGCGGCGGCGGCGCAGCTGGCAACAACCATCGCCGCGAACGTGGCGGCCGCCGGCTCATTCGCCGCGCTGTACGCTGCTGCAGCGTCGGCATCGGTGGCCGCCATACCCTTTGTCGGGTGGTCGATGGCGCCGGGGGTCGGGGCCGCTGCCTATGCCGAGGGGATGGGGTTTGCTGCGATGGCGTCTGCGGCCGGCGGCTACGATATCCCAGCGGGGGTCAACCCGGTGACACAGTTGCATGCCCAGGAAATGGTCCTGCCGGCGCAGTACGCAAACGTGATCCGTGGCGTGGCCGACAGCGGCGGGGGCAGCGGGGGCGGAGATGTGCATTTTCACGTCAATGCCATGGACGCTGGCGGGGTGGCTAAGTTTTTCCAGACCCACGGCAGGGCTCTTGCTGCGACGATCCGCAACCAGTCCAGAAACTTCAACCCGGCGGTGAGCTGATGACGATCACCTGTGATAGTACCACAATCACCTGCGACAGCACGACGGTATCGTGTGATTCTGACGCTCCGAGGTCGTCGGCGCTCAATACGTTGCCGGTGTTCCCCTCGTCGCTGTTGGGGCTCAGCTACAACCGCGGCAAAATGCCAATATGGTCAACCTCAATCCACCAGGCCGCGAGCGGGAAAGAGTCGGCAACGTCCTACTGGAGCTATCCCCGGTGGCAGTGGGACCTTCCCTACGAGTTCCTGCGGGATGACTCCACGAATGAGCTACAAACACTGATGGGGTTTTTCAACAAATGTCTCGGGGCCGGCGGCCGGTTTATTTACTCTGATGCCTCCGACAACACGGTGACAACCCAGCCGCTAGGCGTGGGCGACGGGACCACCACGAAATTCCAGCTGCTGCGCACCATGGGGGGGTTCGTTGAGCCGATATCCTCCTGTAATGGCATCCCCACTGTCTACCTGAACGGGGTGGTGGCAACCGGTGGTTATGCCGTCGACCAGGGCGCGGGAGTTATCGCTTTCGATGCAGCACCCGGGGCCGGGGTGGCGATCACCGCGACGTTCTCTTTCAGCTTCCGATGCCGGTTCCTCAGCGATATTCTCGATTTCAACAACTTCATGCTGAAATTATGGGAGCTCAAAAAACTGCAGTTCGTGAGCGTGAAATGATCAACAACGCCAACCTCATAGCTCTGTTCGCCAGCGGGGCGTCCTACCTGATGGCGGACCTCTACACGGTCACGATGCTGAACGGTACGGTCCTGAGATTCACGACGGCGGACACCGCGCTGACGGTAGCCGGCCAAACCTACCCGCCGGTACCGCTCTGCACCAGGAGTGCCATTAACCTCGTTGCAGGGCTGGAAGTGGATGATCTGACCATGACGTTCTTCCCCGCCCCCTCAGACATGGTCGGGTCCATTACCTTTGCAGAGGCGGCTTACCGTGGCATGTTCGACAACGCGGCATTCTTGCTGGAGCGCGCCTTCTTCTCTCCGACCTGGGCGACCTACGTGGACAAGATCATTCGGTTCAAGGGGACGATGCAGGATATCCAGGGGGGCGGCCGCACGCAAATCCCGGTGACGGTGAAATCGGACATTTTCCTGCTCAACACCAAACTGCCGGCGGACATCTATCAACCCGGGTGCCGGCGCGTGCTCTACGATACCGGATGCACCGTCAGCAAGGCCGGGTTTGGCTCCAGCAGTGCCGTGCTGGCCGGGAGCACTACCACGCAGATACTGTGCGGACTGTCGCAACCAGGCGGCAGCATCGGTACCTTATCCGCGCACTCGGTAGGCACCGGGGACGGCGCAACGCAGGATTTTACCGCGGCTGTCGGCTATATCCCTCTGGCGGTTGATGCTGTGTATCTGAACGGCGTTGCGCAGACCACGGGATGGGGCTTCACCTTCAGCGGCAACAACGCGCAGATTTCATTTATCGTGGCGCCGGCCTCCGGAGTCGCGATCACCGCCGACATCGGCTACTCGCAGTCGGGATGGTTCGATATGGGGACGGTCACCTTCATGAGCGGGGCGAACGCGGGTGTCTCACGTACCGTCAAGTCGTATTCGCCGGGGACGCTCAGTTTCTCCCTCCCATGGCCGAATGTCCCTGCAGTAGGTGACACGTTCACCGCCTACGCTGGGTGCGACAAGCAGCAGTCAACGTGCGGCAGCAAATTTAGCAACCTGGTGCGGTTCTCGGCGGAACCGTTCATCCCGGCAGCGGAGACAGCATTTTGACCGAGACCGAGCAAAGGCAGCGAGTGGTGAGTGAGGCGCGGTCCTGGATCGGGACGCCCTACCACCTGAACGCGCAGATCAAAAAGGTGGGGGTCGACTGTGGGACTTTCCTGGCTGCGATCTTTGAGGGCGCCGGGCTTATCGAGCATGCGGACCTGGGGAGCTTCAAGCCAGATTTCCACCTACACCGCAGCGACGAAGTTTACCGGGCCGGGCTGGAGAAATACTGCTCTCCGGTTACGTGCGAGCCTCAGCCAGGGGACATCCTGCTCTATCGGTTCGGGCGCATTGCGTCTCATGGTGCGGTGGTGACCGAGTGGCCGCGCCTCATACATGCGGCCGCGGGGGTGGGGGTTGTGGGGACGTCGGCATACGACACGGCGCTCGTGGGGCGCCTCGTGGCAACGTACAGTTTTTGGGGGAGACGATGAACCTTTCAGGGTCTCAGGCCAGCCAGCCAACCGAACTGAAATCGGTGAAGGTCCAGACGTCAACCTATGGTGCCGTCATCCCCCTAGTCTACGGCACCAATCGGATATCGGGCAACCTGATCTGGTACGGGGATTTTAAGGCGGCAGGACAGTCCGCGGGTGGCAAATAATGGGCGGGAATAACGTCTCCATCTACTCATATACAGCCGCCGTAGCCATTGGCCTAGCTGCAGGCCCAATAGGCGGGGTCGGCAAATTCTGGCAGGACAAGAACCGGTTTCTGTCGCTCTCGGACTATACGGCCAACCTCTCCTTGACCATCTTCCCGGGGGAAAGCCCACAGGCCCCGTGGGGCTACCTGTCGGCACTGCACAGCCCGGAGGCTATCGGGTACTCTGGGCTTGCCTACGTCGCCACCCCGGTGATGAATCTGGACGGCTCGGCAGCCCTCCCTAATTGTGCGTTTGAGGTTTACGGACTGGGGATGACAGCCGGGGCTAGCGAGGCCATCGCCTCGGTGATGGGACCAACCTGGTTCAACAGCAACTGGGACGGGTCCGGTGACACCTGGACCGGGTCAACCTATGCCGCCGGGACCTCCGCCGGGCTGTCTCTCGTTTCGACCGGCGCCGGCGCAGACACTTACGCCGGTGCGGCAATGAGGGTCACCTTTACGGGCGTCACCCTTCTGAACGCAACGAGCCTTAGCACCGGCCAAAATTTCACCATTCCATCCGGGGGGGTGGTCCCCTTCGGGTCCTACATGTTCGCGAGCCCCGAGGGGGAGACCGGATGGGCCATTACCGGGCTCGACATCGCTTCCCTGTCGGCATCCTCTGCGAGCTCGTCGGTGGGTCCTGGTGTGTTGGACGAAAACCCTGCAGTCATTGTCGCCGACCTGCTTGCGCGCGCTGGTTTCCCCGCGGGGGAGGTCGGGAGCCTGGCGGACTACTCCAACTACTGCCTGGCGGCCAATCTGCTGGTTTCCCCGGCCTACACTCAGCAGGCCGCGGCGAAGGATATGCTGCTGGAGCTCACCGCCGCGACGAACAGCGAATTTGTGTGGTCGCAGGGGACGCTCACCTTGGCGCCCTACGCCGACGCATCGTTTACCGGCAACGGCGTCATATTCACCCCAAACCTGACCCCGGTCTACGACCTAACTGACGATGATTTTATCGTGTCGACCGCCGGCACGCCCGGGGACCGGGTGTCTGGGATCATCGGACAGACTTCAGGGTTATCAACCTCTGCCGCCGTAGATGACCCGGTGCAGTGCAACCGATCAACCACGGCTGACGCGTTCAATCACATCCAGATCGAGTACTCCGACAGGGACCAGGACTACAACGCCGTCATCGCTGAGGCGAAGGACCAGGCCGACATCGAAGCAAAAGGACTCCGGACAAAAGCTCCGATCGCGATGCACTTCATCTGCGACCGATCGATTGCCCAAGCCGTGGCGCAAATCATACTGCAGCGGTCGCTCTACGTCCGAAACACCTACACGTTCAGGCTGTCCTGGTCGTACTGCCTACTTGAGCCGATGGACCTGCTGACGATCAACGATGCACTCATGGGGTTGAACCAGGCACCGGTGAGGGCGAGGCAGATCAGCGAGGACGCGGACGGGCTATTGACCTTCACTGTCGAGGAATGCCAGATTGGGGTTTATGCCCATGCGCTGCACGCACACCAAAACCCCCTTGGGTATCTACCGAACTACCAGGCATCCCCGGGAGACGCCAACGCTCCGGTAATCTGGGAGGTGCCGAAACCCCTGGTGTCCGGCAGTAACCCTGAAATATGGTTCGGCCTCTCCGGTGGGGCCTCCTGGGGAGGCGCCGATGTCTGGGCATCCCATGACGGCGTCAGTTACTCCAAGGTGGCGACCGCCACGGGGCCGGCCAAGCAGGGAGTACTCACCGCGTCACTGGCGGTCACGTCCGACCCGGACACCGTGGAGACTTTGGCTGTTGACCTGTCGGAGAGTGGGGGGGCTCTGCTGTCGGGGACGCAAGCGGACGCCGACAACCTGAATACGCTTTGCTACGTCGGGGGAGAATACATCTCCTATAAAACAGCCACGCTGACCGCGGCGAACCGGTACGCGCTCGCCTACCTGCGCCGGGGGGCGTATGCCAGCCCCATACTTGCACACTCGGCAGGAGCACCCTTCCTGCGGCTGGATCAGTCGATTGTAAGATATGCCTACGACCCGGCGCTGATCGGGAGCACCGTTTATTTCAAGTTCGTTTCACGGAATGTCTACGGCGGAGGCGGACAGGACATTTCGCAAGTGGCCGCGCACTCCTACACCGTGACCGGGTCCGGGGCCACCTCCCCGTACAGCTCCGGGTCGACGGTCCCGACCACGCTGGCTGCCGCTGCCGACGTAGACTGGTTCTCGCTCACGCTGATCACGCCGAAAGATGGGGTGGTTCACGTCGATGCCAACATCAAAATCCAGCGCATGGGGTCCGCTCAGTACGTGACGGTCGAAATCAAGCGGGACGGGGTGACGATGGACAGCACCTATATCTCGGGGACCAACTGGAACTCCAACGTTGACCCCGAGGGGCAGGTAACCTTTAAACGGGACCTTTTCACTCCCGCGGGGTCGCACGTCTGGTCCATGCATATTTTCACCACCTACACGGCAGCCGTCAACGTCGGCAACGCTTACATGTCGGTAACAAACCTCTAGGGGGCAACATGTCATTCCAAACGATCAACATAGGCACCGTGGCAAACGATGGAACGGGGGATTCGCTGCGAGCTGCTGCAATCAAGATCAACGCCAATTTCGCTGCAGCCTCTCCCATCGCCGGCCCCGGCAGCGGCCAGGCTTTCGCCGTCGGCCCGCTCACCGCTGGCACCTCGACGCTGGGCGTCACAACTATCGGGCTCAGCAACGTCAACCCGTCGCCGCTCGCCGCCAACAAAACGATGGAGTGCTGGCTCTCGGACGATACGCACCTCGTTATCGCAGTGAGAGGCTCCGACGGTGGCACCAGGACCGTGACGCTCACACTGGCATAGGAGGCACCATGCGACACCTGATCTGTCTGGTCATCCTCTGCGCTGTGCCGGCGCTTGCCGACTCCTACATCCCCGGCGTCTATAACCTGCAGGTCCAGCAGGGGGAGGACTTCGCCCGCACGCTGATCTTTACCGACTCGGCCAGAAACCCGGTAAATCTCACCGGCTACACGTTTTCGTCCGTCGCCCGCACGCAGCCGACTTCGGGCGCGATCCTGGCGAACATCAGCACGGCGACCAACTCGAGCGCCGGGACTGTCAGGATCCGCATTTCTCGGGCGACCACGGCGGCTATCGGCGGCAAGGTCGGCTACTGGGACCTCAAAATCATCGACCCCGAAAGCTCTGTCGGTTATCTGCTGAAGGGCCAGTTTTACGTTGCTCCGACTGAAACGAGGTGACCGTGCTCCGTGCGATTATCGCCATACTGCTGTTTGCTACGTCAGCCCTCGCTGCGATCCCGCAGGTTGACGTGGGGAGGGAAGCGCCCGCGGGTGTCCCGGTCACGGTCCGGGGGCTGCAGTACCCCGCCGGTGTGCCTCTCTCGCAGAGCTCCATCCTGGCGGGCCGGCCATACTGGCAGCCGGTCGGGACCTGGGGCGGCTGGACGGTCTACCTGTTCAACGGCATCCCGATTTTGACCGGCCCGCAGAGTGCGACGGCTACCGTCAGTGTCGGCATGACCACCGGGTATGGCAGCGTCACCGCCTCGGGGCTGGTTTTCGGCCTCGCCTCCGTCTCTGCCGGCGCGAGCTCGGGCATCGGCGGAGTCTCCGCGGTATCGGCAGCGGCAGGGTCCGCGTCGAGGGTGCTGCAGCAAAATGGCGAGGTCATCTCCATCGGGTCACTCCCTGCATCCGGTACCGCCTACGCCTCAGCATCGCAGGGCGCGACAGAGGGCGGCAGCGTGACAGCGACCGGGACCACGACCGCAAGCGTCACCATTAGCCGGGGCGTAACGGACGGCGTCGGGACGATCACCGCGACCGGGCTGATTTTCGCCTCGTCAACGGTTTCGCGCGGGGCGTCGTTCGGTGGCGCCATCTCCGCTACCGGCACCTCCGCTGGAGCCGCCAACGGGGCCGCTACCGTATCGCAGGGCATGACCTGGGGTGCATCGATCAACCAGGACCTGGAATACGACATAGCCACGATCCTGCCCGGCACCGGCGCAGTCATCGGCGGCAGCATTTCTGCGGTCGGCACAACTGGCGGTTCGTCGACCAACGGCTCCGCGTCCGTCTCCATCGGACTTACGATGGCCGGGCTAGCCACCGCATCCGGCACGTCGAGCAGCGCAGGCATGGCTACTCTATCCGGTGCTGGCTCGGTACAGGGCATCGGCACTATCACCACTACGGGGCTGGTATTCGCCTCGGCGACGCTGGGCGGCAAGGGCAGCACGTTTGCCGGGACGATCTCCACTGCTACCACCTCGGCCAGCAACGCGCAGGCCAACATAGCCAGCGCGGGCCAGGTTGCCAGCTTCGGCATCCTCTCTATTTCTGCTCAGAAAGTAGCAGCGGCTACGCTTACCGGTTCGGGCGGCGTGACGGGAGCATCGGCGCTTGCAGTGGCAACTCAGAGGCAGGGCGTTTCGGGGATCGCGGGTAAGGGGACAGGCTTCGGGGCTGGGGCTTCCGCTGCCGGGACGGTAGTTGCGTCTGCCCCCCCAGCTCCAACTGTCTCCTCCGTCAGCAATTCCCCGGCGCAACTCACGACCACATGGGGCACGGTAAGCGGGGCGACGAGTTACAACCTCTACTACCACGCCACAACGGACGTAACGACCGCCAACGGGACCAAAATTACCGGCGTCACGTCACCATACACCATCAACGGTCCGCTCACCTCTGGCACGACGTATTATGCGGGCGTGACGGCAGTCGGGGCGGGCGGCGAGTCGGTTTTGAGTAACACGGCGTCTGCTGCTGCTGCTGCTGCTGTACCTCTGATATTTTATGTGCTCACCTCGACGCCTACCGGAGCCATCACTGTCAATGGTACCGCTATAGAGTCAGTTAGTGGATGGTCAACTTCATCGTTGCCGACTGGTTGCAGGGGTAAACTGACACTCTCTAGCAAGTCGTCATTTGCATTCATACTCAATGGCGGTGGGGGGGCTGGCGGGCCTGGTGATGATGGTGATGGTCCCAGTAGTGGGGGGTCCGCTGCATTTATCACCAACGCATCATCAGCGCCAACTTACGACGCGCCGTCTTCCAACTGGACTGATTCCACAGGTACCATATACGCATACGCCATAGGCGGGGCTAGCGGGGATACTGGAGACAGGACAGGGGATTATAATCCGGGCGATGGTTACAATGGTACAAGTCCGGGGCTAGACATTGCAACGGGATACGGGAATCCGGGGTGGGGTATCTATTCAGGGTTCACTGGGGTGTCTACGATAGGAGGCGGAGGCGCAGGTGGGGGGTTCGACTCAGGCGGCCGGCCGGGAGGTGCAGGAGGGAAATTTGTCGGATCGTCGTATTCATTTGGGACTCACTCCACGTTTTTTGTTGGCATCGGCGAACAGACCGGCCTAGCGGTGGACGAGGTTGCGAATGGTGGGCTTGCATCAATAGCAATAACCACCACACCGTGAGGGGCGTAATGAAAATTTTGATACTTATTCTGTGCATCCTGCCATCAGTGGCTTTTGCAACCTGCCCGACTGGGGATACCTGTATAGATAACGGCACCATCACCGTTGGCATTAACCCCGATCACGGTGGGCAAATTACATATTTCGCATTAAGTTCTGACGGTATTAATGTATTCGATTCTGCGGCCATAGATAATGGTTTTGGTGGTGCTGGGGCTATAGGTACTTGGGGGTATGCAGACCATTCGCTATTTGGGCAAATTCCTGGCTATACAGAAGCCGATTATGTAGGCAGAAATCATGTGTATTGGAATTTAAATGATACCAGTTGTTCTAGCAGTTTGACAAATTCAGATAGCACAAATACCCCAGTTATTTCAATGTCGGTAAGTGGTAATTCTGCATATGTTAAATCTATGCCTCTAGATTGGAACTGGTCCGACCAATACTATAATAGTGACGTAAGTTTTCCAGACCCACCATATATAAGCAATACTGAATACGCAGCGAAACAGGGGTACCTTGAAAATTGGTACACTTTATCTGGGAATATACTCCATGTCAAATCGCAGTACACGTATATTGACTCGTTTGATCATAGTGGAATTTCGGTTGATCCCAGTATATTAACAGACACCACTAACCCCGATTACATCGGGCCTTACAATTCGTCCGTTACTTTTGCTGGCGGGTTCCAAGCCGGGTGTTGGGGAGTGTGGGATCAAAACACGTCAATCGTGACAACCCCTGATTTTTCAACCATGTACACTTACGGCGGCAATTCCCCCTGGACGGGAGGAACGCTCAGCAGTGTGCTGTTGTCCAGTGACAATCAGGTTCAGAACAATGGGGCCGAGAACTGGATTGCGCTTGTAAACCAAACGAACGGCAAGGGCGTAGGTATTTACTCCCCACAAAATGCCGTAGCTAACGCTCTCGATATCGCTGGTGGGCATATGTGCCTCGGTGGGGTCGGAGGCAGCACTGTCAATGGAGGTATTTGGGGGACAACGGCCAATATTGGATTGGGGTGGAACTTTACTCCAGCGGGTAGCGCGCAAACAAGCGTTTCGGGGCCAGTAATGACAGTCGATTCGTACTACACCATCGGCACCATCAGCGACATCCGTTCTGCAATTTACTCGATCCATGCAGGTCTGAGCCAATCGCCCGGCGTCCAGGCCCAAGTAGCTCAATCTGCTCGCATCCGCATGAAATAAGGAGGCACCATGAAATTACTCAGCATCATCATCCTCGCAGCACTCACCGGCTGCGCCGCCAGCAAGCCCGCACCGTTTCAACAGGGGGCGGGCATGGGCGCAAGGACTTGCACAGCCACGACCACAAACAGCAACGGAGTTACCTCAGCAACTGTGACGATTCGCTAACCCCCTCTTTGCCCGAGAACACGGACCAGAGGCATAACAAAAATGCGGGAGAACACCCGCCAAGGAGAACACAGATGAAAAAGTTTACTGGCCTCTTTCTCACACTCGCCCTGCTGCTGGCCGCATCGACCAGTTTCGCGACCACTACTGTCGGCGTCTCGGTCCAGGCCAAGAATGACATGCTGACGGCGGCCTATATTACCGGCTCCCCGGTCATCAAGTTCGCCCTGGGGCTGTCCAGCGCCAACACCAGCGTCGGGCCGACCACGACCAACTACAGCAGCTTTACCGACCTGGGCACCGTGACCGCTACCGGCTATACGACCGGCGGGGCGACCGTCTCCGGGCTGACTGTGGTGAGCACACCATCGGCCACCGGCGGCCCGGCTGCTGACCTCAGCTTCAGCAACATAGTATGGACGCTGCCGAGTTCCGGCGCGACTTCGTTGGCGGCAGACGTGGGGTGCCTCTACAACTCGACCAGCGGGCATATCATCGCGATCTACGCGCTATCGGGCACGATCGGGACCAACGTGACCGCCTCGGGCAACAGCGCGACGTTTACCGTGTCGGCCCCCACGGTCGCAACTGGGACCAGAGGCGCGGTTTACGGGCAGTAGCCGTGCCGTCCTGTGTGCCATGCCAGATGACCTTTGCGGAGGGGCGGCGGCTCTTGCTGATGCTGGAGTCGCTGCCCTTGCCGGAAAAAGTGCGGGCGCAGGCACGGCGGTTCGACGTGTTTCTGACAGTGCTGGGCGAGGATATGGCAGGGAGGGATGAAGATGCGAAGATTTAAATTGTTGGTGGCGGCGGCGGTGCTATGCGGGGCTACGCCGGCCTATGCGGCTGACTGCGCAACGGCGCTGCAATCCATTTTCCGCAACGAAGGCGGCTATCAGTGCATGCGCGGGGATTCCGGCAACTGGACCGGAGCTCACGTCGGCAAGGGCGAACTCAAGGGCACAAAGTACGGCATCGCAGCATCATCCTACCCGAAGGAAGATATTAAGGGCATGACACTGCAGCGGGCCGCGCAAATCTATCGGCGCGACTTCTGGGGATTCCTTCGGCTCGACGGGCTGAAGTCACAGGGCATCGCTACCACCATCCTTGACACCGGAGTGAACTGCGGGGCAGGCACCGCGGCGATCCTGGTTGAGAAGACGGTCAACATCCTCAACGGTACCGGGTCGGACGTCCCCCTCAATGCGCGGATCACCCCGGCAATGGTGGCATGGGTCAACGTCTACACCAAGCCGAGAGAACAGCGGATTCTTTTCTACCTGGTCTTCCAGGCGCTCCGTTCGGAGAGGTACGCAGCCATCGCCAGGCAGGACCACAACAAGCGCCAGTTCCTGGAGGACTGGCTGTTGAGGACCTGGGGGTGAGTTGCCGCCTGCGCCGGCCAGAGTGGCAGTGGGAGGATTGCACAACCTGCGACGTGTGCAGGGTTGCCGAGGAGGTGGTCGACGTGAGCAGCAAACTGACGTGCCCGGTACTCAGACAGTACGGGCACTGCAACCAGAGTAAAGCCTGCGAAGGGTGCAACAGGCTTAAATAGGGAGGTGATAGGATGGAACAGGTGCTCAGTTTTTTCTCACTGCACGGGGCTGCAATCGCCTCGTTCTGCCTGCCGCTGCTGGTGGCTTTCGTCAAGAGCGAGCTGATGGCGCTCAACAGCAAACCAGCCAACGGCATCGCGCACTATTTCGTGCTCTGTAACCGGGCCATGACCGCGCTGCAGGCTGCCAACCTGCCGCCCGAGGCGAAAGCCGCACTGGATCAGGTCAAGGCCGTCGAGGTGCAGATCGACCCAAACCAACAGGCCGCTTAGAGCGGCCAACCGAAAGGAGCAACGCCATGAGTTTCTTCGCCGCATTCGAAAAGGATTTCGACCTGTTTCTCGGGTTCATCGACAAACTCTGCAAGCTCGCTGAGGCGGGCGTACCCGTTGCCGAGCTCGTCGCGCCCTTCTGTGGCCCCTCCGGTGCGGCGGTCGAAGCAGGGGCCGTGGCTGCCGGCGCCATCGCTACCGCGACCGACGCGGCTATCACTGCGCACCTGGCGGCGGGAGCTACCCCGGCCAGCGCTGCCGCAGCGCTCAACACCATCGCCCAGTCCGTCGCATCCTCCGGGGTACTTCCGGCGTCCACAGCCGCTCAGGTGGCGCAGCTCGCCCCGGTCGTGTCCCAGCTGACGCCCGAAGTCATGGCGATGGTCAACGCAATCTAGCCGGCCATGCCCGCGCTGTGCCCTCCTCATGGCGCGGGGCTTTTTAAGGTGGACAAGTGGACAAAAAAATAAACAGCGTAGACCGGCCATTGATGCGGGTTTACGCTGTTTCTGTATTTTTCTAACGCAAAAGTCAAAGCAACTGAGCCCCGAGCCGCGCCGCGCCTCCCTGCCGGCCTGCGCGCCGGAGACGGGGACGCGCGCCCCGCCGGCTGCGAAAAAAAAGAGCTCCGCGCCGTGACGCGAAGCTCGAAGGGCTCAGAATTTTCGCCTTCCCCCGGGCGGGAAGGCGAAAGCCGGTTGTTCCGGCTCCCCCCTCCGTAACCTTCCCTGCGGGAGAGTGCACACGTTTAGAGCCCGATTCCAGACGGGTTCTGAAGTTGTCAGGGCCCGCTGACACCGGCGGGACGGCTCGACCAGCGCGGCGCAGCGCCCCGGGGGACTAGCAGGGCGTCGTCGACCTGAGCGCGGCGCTGCCGCTTCGCACCGGCAACCTCGGGACACGCGCCTGGCGCAGCACCTTCACCCCGAGACCCTCCAGTTCGAAGGCAACCAGCGCGGCCAGATCCTGCATGACCCCGGCCACCTTGCCGGAGAGGTCGAGCCCGGTCCCCAACTCCAGCGGCTCGACCCCGAAGAGCACCAGCTTCTTGGGGATGCTGTCGGTAAGGCGCGCCGCGGCCAGCAGGTCCGACAGCCCGAGCTGGTGGGGCGAGATCTTCTTGCGGAACAGGGCGGGCACCTGGTCCCCTTCCATCCTGACGATGGTTCCGGGCGGCTCGTTGCAGGTGACCGCGTCGATGATGATGAGGGCGTCCCGGCCCTGGATGTACCCCAGCAGCTCCATCCCGCTGGTGCCGCCGTCCATCAGCTCGACCCCCGCGGGTAATTCATAGCGTTTCTCGATCACCTCGAGAGCCCGGACTCCGACCCCCTCGTCCCTCAGCAGCAGGTTGCCAACACCAAGCACCAGTATATTCACGGAACTCCCCCCATTGGTTGATCTGTTCCCGCGGCTTCCCGCACCGCGGCGTGGAATCCCTCGCCCGCCTGCGGCCGGGGCCCCCCCGGCGGGCGAGGGTGCTCCGGGCGAAGGCCTAGGAAACCTTCACGGTCACGATCTCCTTGTTGTCCTTGTCGGCCAGGTGCACGGCGCAGGCGAGGCAGGGGTCGAAGGAGTGCACGGTCCTCAGCACCTCGAGGGGCTGTTCCTGGTTCGCGATCGGCGTCCCCATGAGCGACGCCTCGTAGGGGCCGGGCAGGTCCTGCGCGTTGCGCGGGCCGGAGTTCCAGGTCGAGGGGACCACCGCCTGGTAGTTCTTGACCTTCTCGTCCTTGATGACGATCCAGTGGGAGAGCACGCCGCGCGGCGCCTCGTGGTAGCCGACCCCCCTCACCTCGCCCTTCGGGAATTCCGGGCGGTTGAAGGTCCTGGTGTCACCGGAGCCGATGTTCTCTATCAGCAGCTGCCACTGGTTCTGCAGGGTCTCGTAGAGCACGGCGGCCCGCACGGCACGGGCCGCATGGCGGCCGATGGTGGAATGCAGGGCGCCCAGGCCGATCTTCTGTTCGGCGAGCGAGCTGACCGTGGCCAGAGCCAGGTCGGTGTACTTCTTGGTCGGCGCGTGCCCCGCCGCGTACATGCAGAGCACGTTGGCCAGCGGCCCCACCTGGGCCGGCTTGCCGTAGAAGGTGGGCGCTTTCACCCAGGAATACTTGCCGTTGTCCTGGAAATCGGTGTACTCCGGCTTGGTCTCCTCCTCCCAGGGGTGCCGGGTCCAGTCCCCCTCGTACCAGGCATGCTTCACGCTCTCCGCGACACCCTTCTGGAAGTACTCGTCCTGGAGGGTGCGGATCGGCTGGAACCTGGAGAAGTCGGCGTCGGGGAGGTAGCCGCCGGGGTGCTGGCAGGCGACCCCCTTGCCGTCGATCGGGAATTCGGGGACGCAGAGGTAGTTCTTCACCCCGGCTCCGATCGCGGTCCACTCCGGATAGGCGGCGCCGATGGCGCAGACGTCCTTGAAGTAGACCTGGTTGATGAAGCTCCCCAGGTCGTCGATCAGGGTCTTCACGTAGTAAAGCCGCTCCATGGTGAGGGTGGAGGGGCTGTCCGTGTTGATCGGGTTCGCCACTCCCCCAACCGCCAGGTTCTGGATGTGCGGCGTCTTGCCCCCCAGGATGGAGACGATCATGTTCGCCTTTCTCTGGACCTCCAGCGCCTGCAGGTAGTGGGTGGTCGCCAGGAGGTTCATCTCCGGGGAGAGCCGCATGGCCGGGTGCCCCCAGTAGCCGTTGGTGAAGATCCCGAGCTGCCCGCCGCTGGCGAAGCTCTTCAGCTTCTCCTGCGCGTCGCTGAAGACCTGGGGACTGCTCAGGGGCCAGCTGGAGACGTTCTGGGCGATCACGGAGGTCTTCTTGGGGTCCGCCTTCAGGGCGCTCACCACGTCGACCCAGTCCAGGGCGGAGAGGTGGTAGAAATGCACCAGGTGGTCCTGGATGGCATGGGCGCACATCAGGATGTTCCTGATGTACTGCGCGTTCAGGGGTATCTCCGTATGCAGCGCGTTCTCCACAGAGCGGACCGAGGCGATGGCGTGCACCGTCGTGCAGACCCCGCAGATCCTCTGGGTGTAAAGCCAGACCTCGCGCGGGTCCTTGCCCTGCACGATCGTCTCGATGCCGCGCCACATCTGGCCCGAGGACCAGGCCTTGGTCACGGCGCCGCCGTTCACCTCGCAGTCTATCCTCAAGTGCCCCTCTATTCGTGTTACCGGGTCAATGGTTATCCTTGTCATCGTTTGTCTCCCTCTCTTTCGATTGTTCACGCGCGCCTAAGGGCGCGGGCGGAGCGCCATCTCCATCCTAGTGGTGCTGCGGGAAAAGGTTCAGGTACTTCGCGCATAACTTGAACCCCAGGATGGCGAAGGCGATCATGCCGAGGGTCAGAATCCATTCCATGGCGGAAGGGAAGTAGTCCCCACCGGAGCGGGTGGCGAATTCCTGCACGCCGAAGATCCCGACGTTCAGGCGGTTTAGCAGCACCCCGGAGATCACCAGGATGTCGACCGCGAAGAGGCGGTGTATGTTGTTGCGTACCGCCTTGAAGGAGAGCAGGACGATCGGGAGCACCACCCCCACCGCCATCTCCAGCAGATACAGGTTCCCCAGGAAGCTGCCGTCGGTCACCATGCCCACCAGGCCGGGGGTGTCCAGCAGGATGAAGACCTTCAGCGCGAGGTACAGAATCCCCGCGATCAGGGTGCCGCGGCCCAACCCCGAGAGCACGTCCCGCGGAGGGGGATGGTTCCAGACTTTGCCGGTCAGGATGGTCTCGAAGCTGACCATGGAGAGCCCCAGCATGATGGCGGAGAGCAGGAAGCAGTAGGGGATCCATTGACTGTACCAGATCTGAGAGAGCTTGCCCGGGGCGATCAGGTACACGGCCCCCAGGGAGGACTGGTGCAACAAGGAGAGCAGGACGCCGAAGAGGGCGACCCCCACCATGCAGCGGGAGACCTTGTGGCGCGCCCCGTCCCACCCCACCTTCTCGAAGAACATGGGGCTCGACTCGGTGGCGAGCGTCGAGGTGTAGAGCACCACGTGGATCGCCACGATGAACATGATGGAGTTGATCTGCGAGGAGATCAGGGCCTTCCAGATCACCACGGAGCGCCCGATGTCCATGCAAATCGAGATGGCGGCCAGCAGGTACCCGAAGAAGGCGTTCAGGATGGCAGCGCGCGCCACGCAGTGGTACTTCTCCAGGCCACAGATGTAAACGGCGCCGGCGATCAGGAACCCCCCGGCCGCCATGCAGACCCCGCCCAGGACGTCGAAGCTGATCCAGAGCCCCCAGGGCCAGGCGTCGCTCAGGTTGGAGGCCGCCCCGATGCCGAAGGCGAGCCGGTACAGCGCGACGACGGCGGCGGCGCAGATCAGCAGCACCAGGACAACCGTGAAGGGGGTGATCAGCTTGATCCCCAGGTACCTGGTCTGCCGGTCGTCCAGAAGCTTCTGGACAAAGTCGTTGTACTTGGGACCTATGTAATTGGTAAGATCCATCATGACTTGTCACCCTCCTTCCGGTGCGTGATCTTGTAGATCGCAGTGCCACCGATGAAGACGCCGGCGAAGACCCACGGGATCTTGGCGATGTAGTGCCAGGTGAGTTCGGGGAGTGCCTGGTTTTTCAGGTACTTCCTGAAGCCCAGGAGTTCGAAGGAGACCCCGGAGAGCAGGATGTTCTGGGTTCCCCCGACCTCGGTGAGGCCGTAGACCTTGTCCACGTACCTGGCGACCTTGCGTGGCTGCCGGTTGCGGGAGTGGACGGTCTGGATGGGGAACTGGTACTCGTCGCCCGGCTTCAGGGCGAGGCGGCGCTTGGCCTCCTCGCGCAGGTCGGTCACCTTGCCGAAAACGGTGGCGCCGGTGGGGCAGGACTCGGCGCAGGCCGTGATCCCCCCCTTCTTGGTGATGTGCCGGCAGTGCTGGCATTTCCTGACCTCCGGCCAGGCCCTGTCCCACTCGTAGCGCGGCAGCCCGAAGGGGCAGGCGATCTGGCAGTAGCGGCAGCCGATGCACTTGGAGGCGATGTAGTAGACCGACCCGTTGTCGGGGTCCTTCTTGAAGGCGCCCCCCGGGCAGACCGAGGCGCAGGCCGGGGTGATGCAGTGCATGCACTGCTGCTTGAAGAAGGCGTAGCCGTTCACCTCGGCGTCCTTGGTCTGGCAGGTGCCGTTCTTGTAGACCTTGATGACGCTGAGCGTCTTGCCGGTGAGTTCCTGCGTCTCGTCCCACTGTCCGGAGTTCCCCGGTCCCTTGGTCTCGTAAGGGGGCTTGGTCATCCCTTCCTGGTAGAGCGCCCCTCCCGGTTCGCAGTTCTTGATCTTGCAGTTGACGACGCACGACTTGCAGCCGATGCAGAGCGTGGCGTCGTACAGGAACCCCACCGCGTTGGGTGGCAGGGTTGTGGACATGGTGGCGTGGGCGGGGACACCCGAGGCTAGCAGCAACCCGCCGCTTGCGGCACCTTTCAGAAGATCCCGTCTGCTGATTGGCATGGCTACCCCTCCTTATGCTGAGCGCCCGGCCCCTTCTTCTCGGGCCCCCGGGGCGGCTCGCCCTCGTCGTTCTTGCCCAGCCCGGTCAGCAGCGCGGCGCCCGCGGCGCCCACCACCAGGCCGCCCGCGCCCATGGCCATCGACTTGATGCCGCCCGAGACACCCGGGGTGTTGGGGAACGCCTCGCTGAAGAAGATCGGCGGGGTCAGCCCTTTGACATTGGCCAGGGTGTAGAGCGAGGTGCCGAAGCCGACCCCCTTCTCGGAGCAGCCGAAGCAGGGGTGCCCGATACCGACGGGCCAGGTGCCGGTGCCGGTCTCGCCGAAGGAGATCGACGAGCAGTTGGCGTAGGTTTCCGGCCCCTTGCACCCCAGCTTGTAAAGGCAGCCCCCCAGGCGGTGCATGTCGTCGCCGAACTGCATGGCGAAGCGCCCCGCGTCGAAGTGCGGCCTCCTCTCGCAGCACTCGTGGATGATGCGGCCGTAGGCGAACCTGGGCCGCCCCTTCTCGTCGAGGTCGGGAAGCTTGTTGAAGGTGAGGAAGTAGAGCACGGTGGAGAGCAGGTTGTAGGGGTTGGGCGGGCAGCCCGGGATGCTGACCACCTTCTTGCCGGGGAGCAGTTCCGGGATCCCCTTGGCTTCGGTCGGGTTGGAGCCGGCGGCGGCAACCCCGCCCCAGGAGGCGCAGGAGCCCATGGCGATGATCGCGCCGGCGTGCGGTGCGGTCTCGTTCAGGATCTCCAGGGCGGTCTTGCCGCCGATCTTGCAGTAGATCCCCTTGTCCTTGGTCGGGATGGCGCCGTCCACCACAAGGATGAACTTCCCCTTGTTCTGCAGTATGGAGGCAGCCTTGGCGGCCTCGACCTGGTGGCCCGCCGCGGCGCTGAGGGTTTCCGAGTAGTCGAGGGAGATGAGGTCGAGGATCAGGTGCTCCAGGGTCGGGTGGTTGGAGCGCAACAGCGACTCGACGCAGCCGGTGCACTCCTGGAACGAGAGCCAGATCACCGGCGGGCGCCGGGCCGCGACGACCGCTTCGGCCATCTTTTCTCCGGCCCCGAGCGGAAGCCCCATGCCAGCCGCCACCACCGAGCAAAACTTGATGAAATCCCTTCTGGAAATGCCGCCGAGCTGCTGACGTACCGCACTGAATGCATCTGATTCCATAATTCCCTCCGATTAAAACAGCGATGATGGGGTACCATCCTGGCCCAATCTGAAGCAGATACTACGAACGTGATGCGCTCTCCACCTCCCTCTTTCGCGTCTGTTTCACGACAGCCGGACGCACACCTGCAGCCGGAGTACCGGTCCGTCTGGGTGGTCGGGCGGCAGATAGTCACCGTGGTGGTGCCGCCTGCCGGTCTTGATAGCTAAAATGGACTCTATGCGCAGCGAAGGGGGGGCTTGGTGCAGCTCATGGGATAAGGAGCCCCTCCGGCAGAAACCGGATCGACACAAAACAGAACATAACAATCATCAAATAGAACACGGGGGCCGTACATACACGAATGCAACCACTACTGCTAATTAATTTAGCCCTATTGTATACAATGTCAAGAGTTAATTCGCCTAAATCTAACTTTTTCTGTCACCCGTTGCCGGCGCAGGGGTCGATTCGTATTATCCGAATATAAAAGGCTATTACCCCTCGGGCGGTGCACGGACACCGGTAAAACAAAGAACACGGTTCTGAATTATGCAGTGCCGAAGAGCTCATGAATTACAACCGGCACGTTAACTGCACTTTAACGTCCACGGGATAGGGTCGCCGTTAGGCTGCGGTGGGGCCCCCTCTACGCACAAATGTAAAACACTTTTTCCATAATCGGCCGTTCCCGGAAAGGCTGCCGTGCGTCCGCCGGGGCAGCGCGGGGCCTCCGGCAGCGACCCCGCTCCGTTGATTCGGCAACTACCCGCCACATTGCAAGGATCACATTACAAGGGCGACGCGGTTGCGCCGAGGATGACAGGACTGTCATGCTCCAGACGACGAAACGGCCAGGTCGCTGACCTGGCCGTTCGTTCTGAGTCTGGTGAGGCTCCGCTGCGAGGATGCAGCGCACCGATAGAGCCGCGTCCCCCTTCAGCGCTGCGGCAGCTTCTTCTTTACCTTGAGCGACTCCTTGAGGCGCCGCTCCGCCTGGGCGATCAGCATCTGGTGGGTCCCCTCGCCACTGTCGCCTTCGGCGGGATGGCGCTGGAGGTAGCTGCCGTCAGGCTGCATGTCCCAGGCGCTTCTCCGGTCCGCGTCGTAGCTGTCGAAGACCTGCCGCAGCTCCCTGGTCAACTCCGGGGCGGCGACCGGGCAGAGAATCTCCACCCGCGCCTCCAGGTTGCGCTTCATGGCGTCCGCGGAGGAGATGAAGTACTCCTCGGCTGCGCCGTTTCTGAAGTAGTAGATGCGGGCGTGCTCCAGGAAGCGCCCCACGATGCTCACGACGCGGATGTTTTCCGACAGGCCGGGAATGCCCGGGCGCAGGCGGCAGGTGTCGCGCACGTAGAGATCGACCCGCACCCCCGCCATGGAGGCGCGGTAGAGCGCCTTCACGATATCGCCGTCCTCCAGGGCGTTCATCTTGAACTGGATCAGGCCGCCTCCGCCCTCGGCGTGCAGCGCCATCTCCCGCTCGATCCTGGAGAGCAGCGCCTTCTTCAGGAGCCTCGGCGCCGGCACCAGGGACCGGTAGTTGCGCCTGGCCATGAAACCGGTGGTGAGGTAATTGAAGAGTTCGGTCACGTCCTGGCCGATGGTCTCGTCGCAGGTCAAAAGCCCCACGTCGGAATAGACCCGCGCCGTCTCGGCGTGATAGTTGCCGGTCCCGATGTGCACGTAGCGCCGCAGCCCCGAATAGTCCTGACGCACCACCAGGATGACCTTGCAGTGGGTCTTGAGCCCCACCACGCCGTAGGTCACGTGGATGCCGGCCTCCTCCATCTCCTCGGCCAGCCGAATGTTGGTCGCCTCGTCGAAGCGCGCCTTCAGCTCCACCACCACCGCCACCTGCTTGCCGTTTTGGGCTGCGGCAAGCAGCGCCTCGATGATGCGGCTCTGGCTGGAGGTGCGGTACAGGGTCATCTTGATGCCGCGCACCTTGGGGTCGACCGCCGCCTCCCGCAGGAAGCGCTCGATGGAGGTGGAGAAGGAGATGTAGGGGTGCTGCAGCAGGATCTGGCCGGCGTCGCGGATGGTGTGGAAGATGTTGCGGGTGGTGAGCAGCTGCGGGTGGTCGATCGGGTGGTGCGCCGGGTCGTGCATGCGCGGGTAGTCGAGCCGGGCCAGTTCGAACAGGTCGCGCATGGCGAGCATGCCGGGTACCTCGAAGACGTCGTTCTCCTCGTCCAGTTCCAGTTCCGCCGCGAGCCGCCCGCGGTGCAGGGGCTCCATGCCGCTGCCGATCTCCAGGCGCACGATGGGGGCGAATTTGCGCTCCTTCAGCTCGCTCTCGATCATCGCCATCAGGTCGTCGGCCTCCTCCTCGTCCTTCTCGGTGTTGGCGTTGCGGGTGACCCGGAAGATCTCGCAGGCGACGATGTGCATCCCCGGAAAGAGCATGTCCAGGTTGTTCATCATGACGTCTTCCAGCGGGATGAAGTGGTCCCCCTTGCCGACCCGGATGAAGCGCGGCGTGCCGAGCCCCACCGGGACCTTGACCCGCGCCAGGGAGACCTCCCTCGCCCTCGGATAGCGCAGCGTCACCAGGAGGTTCAGCGAGAGGTTGGAGATGAAGGGAAAAGGGTGCGCCGGGTCGATGGACTGCGGGGTCAGCAGCGGATAGATGTTGGTGTAGTAGTGCTCGCGCAGGTACTTCTTTTCCTTGGGAATCAGGGTGGCCCAGCTCTCGATGACGATCCCCTTTTGCTCCAGCAGGGCGCGCACCTCGCGGAATGCCTCGCGTTTCCGGGTGTGGATCTCACGGATGGAGCTGTGGCACTCGACGACCTGCTGGCGCGGGGTGCGCCCGTCCAGGGTCAGCTCGTGCATGCCGGCCCCGATCTGCTGCTTCAGCCCGCCGATCCGCTTCATGATGAATTCGTCGATGTTGGCGCTGACGATGGCGACGAATTTCAGGCGCTCCAGCAGGGGAGTCCGTTCATCGACCGCCTCGTGCAGCACCCGGCGGTTGAATTCCAGCCAGGTCAGCTCCCGGTTCAGGTACCACTGGCTTTCGGAGAGGTCGAACGGGCTCTCCGGCTGGGGCGCGCCGGCTTTCGCGGTTTTCTGGGCGCCCTTTTTGGCGACTTTCAGCTTGCCCCCCTTGAGCCGGGCCCCCTTCAAACCGGCCTGTTCCGGGTGGGCGATCCTCAGCGCCGGGAGCGCACCCCCTTTTGCCGTAGCGGGTTTGGCACCGGCATGTTTGGCCTTTTTCGGTTTCAGCTTCTCGCCCCCCCCGGGCTTCGCCTCCCTCGCTTCAGCCGCGGCAGGCTTCGCACGCTTGGCTTGAGCCGTGCCGGGCTTCGCCTTCTTGGCCGGCGCCCCGCCCGACGTTCCCTGCTTCGGGTGCACCGCGCCGGGCTCGGCCGTTGCCGCGGTGCCGTCCCGCGCCAGGTCGATGTCCGCTCCGGAAGCTCCGGCTGCGGCTTGCCCCCCCCCGACCGCCGGGCCAGGGAGAGGCTCGGTCCTTTGGTAGCCGGCGATGGTCGCCGTGGCGAGTTTCGGGCTGGCATCCGCCAGGCCGACCGGGCCTGTGGCCGCATCCTGCGCCATGAGTTCCAGGCTGTCGGACGCCTGCTGCAATTCGAACGGCTTTGTTTCTATCACGTGAGTTCTCCAGACGGCCCGGCAGCGGTTTCATACCTACGGGGGCAAGACGCCCAACGCCCGTTTCCGTACCAGCGGCACGGCGTGAACGATGGGGCTGACGAAAGCAACCATGCTTAGCGTGTCAGATTCTTTATGATATTACCATGTTATTTCAGGGTCATCAACAAATGGACTTTTTTGAGGTGTCTTGCCAGGATCCCCCGCATGCCTCCATTGCATCGTTGCCCTGCCTGCTCATTGCTTCCCATCTTTCTGAGCGTTTTCCGGCTCCAAGCGATGACACCAGACACCTCCACCAATTTTTTATGCCAGTGGGGTCGTACTGCGGGAACCTCAGGATTATTCTTATACCTCAGATGCGGCCAGATCCGGGTTACAACTGAGTGACAAATGGCGGGAGCTTCGCAGGGCTAAGGAGCGCGACGCCTCTCGCGTCAAGCTGGAAATCCGGCGAGGGTTTTACATGAACTGGACCGTTTTGGTGCTCTCGGTGTTGATAAAAACCTTATCGTTGTTGCTGTCGGGGTCGGCGGGGAAGACCATGAAGCTCGGCCGGCCCGGCGTGTACCCCTGCGTGTAGCCGACGAGGGTCTCGCCATCGTTGAAAGCGACTTTTATCCTCTTACCCAAGCCGACTCTCTCGACATCGCTCCTGTCCCTGTATCCGGGATTGCCCTCATAGGTTTTCACGAAGAACAGCGCTTTCATGTCCTTTATGCGGACGGCCTCGTTGTTGCCGTCGTCCTTCGAAGTCAGGTGGAACGCGGTCTTGCCGGGGAAAAAATCGGCGGTCGTTCCCTTCACGATCTTGCCATCCGAGAAATGAACCACGATCCTGTTGAGCACGATCTATCTCCTTTCAGGGGACTGGTCACTGCAGGCGGGTGAGGACGATGCGGTGCCACGTACGACCGGGCGACCGAGGAACGCATCGATTGGGTTCATGCAAGGACCGGATACTCGAGCGCCGTGCGGAACCGCATTACAATGTTCTAATTATACACAAGTGGGTCGGATTGCCAGCTGCCGGTGCTGCGGACATGAACAAAAGATACGCTGTGGCGGGTGCGCAAAGGCCGGGGGACCCGGCACAACTAGGGAAAAGGTGGCACTAGTTTGTCGCGGAATCGTGCTGGGGAGGGGCCTGCAAGGGAAGCCGCCGGGAAGTGGCATCGGGGTGGAACGGTCGACCGGGAATACTGCCTGGATTCGGGCAAGGAGGGGAGGTCGACAGCGCCGGCCCGGCTCAAGCGCGAGCGGTGGCGGGCGGCGCTTTAAGGCCCCTGCTCCGCGACTTCTACGACGATGGTGGTCCCGTCTCCGGGGGCGGTATCGAGCCGGAACTTGCCGCCGACCAGTTCCGCCCGCTCGCGCATGATGGTGAGCCCCCAGCCGTGCCCCGTCGGCAGGGAGGTCGGCTCCCGGGGCTCGAACCCCTTGCCGTCGTCGGTTATGAAGAGCCGGGCCGCACCGTCCGCGCTCTGCAGCATGACGCTCACCTTGCTTCCCGCCGCGTGCTTCGAGGCGTTGTTGAGCGCCTCCTGGATGATGCGGAACAGGGCGATTTCCTTCCTGGCGCTGAGCCGCGGGAATTCGGGGTCGACCTGGACGGAGACCTCGATGCCGGTGCGCTTGGCGCACTGCCCCGCGTGGAGCCGGATCGCTTCGGCCAGCCCGAAGTCGTCCAGCAGCAACGGGCGCAGTTCGCCCATCAGATGGCGCACGCTGCGGCTCACCTCCTTGGTGAGCTGCTGCGACTCTTCCAGCCGCGACCGGAGCTCGGCCCCCGCCCCCTCGGGGAGGTAGTTGCCGATATGCCCCAGGTTGAGCCCCAGCGCGGCGAGCACCTGGCCGATGTCGTCGTGCAACTCGGAGGAAATCCTCTTTCTCAGCTCCTCCTCCAAGAGGATAAGGCGCAGTGCGTATTTTTTCCTGGCCTCTTCGGCATGCTTGCGCGCCGTTATGTCGGAGGCGACACCGGTGAGGTTGCCCGAGCCGTCCTGCAGCGGGTAGCCGCGGCTGCTGATCCAGCGCAGCGTCCCGTCGGGGCGCCTGATGCGGTACTCCGTCTCGACGACGGAGCCCCGGGCCATCTCGGCCAGATCATGCAGGACCCGGGGCAGGTCCTCCGGGAGGACCGCGTCCCGCCAACTCCGCGGGTTGGCGTACAGCTCGGCGCAGGACCGCCCCCAGATCCGCTCGTAGGCCGGGCTTACGTAGAGGACGGAGTTGCTGAGCGGCGAGGCCAGCCAGAACACATCCCCGATGGTCTCGGCCATCTGCCGGAACTGGCGCTCGCTCTGCCGCAGCGCCTCCTGGGCGGTTCGGATGCGCAGGAACGCCTCGATTCTCGCCAGGAAATCAACCCGGCTAAACGGCCTGGCGATGTAGCCGTCGGCCAACCCGTTGCGCAGGCCTTCCGCCTGTTGCTGGGGGCTTATGCGCGCGCCGGAGACCAGCACGACGAACACGCCGGCCAATTCGGGGTCGAGCTTGATCTGGCGCGCCACCTCGACGCCGTCGCCGTCGGGGAGCTCGACGTCGAGAAGCACCAGGGCGGGGCGCTGCCGCTGCGTCATGGCCCATGCTTCGGCGGCGGTAAACCCGTTCACGACCAGGTAACCGGCGTCGACCAGCATCCGCGACGTGGTCCAGACGATGTCCGGATCATCGTCGATGAACAAGATGGTGGTGTCGCGGAGTTGCGCTTTGGGCACCGTTTGGTCAGTCATCTGGTTGCGGCCTTCCTGAGTAGGTGGTTGGAGCCTTAAGCGGAAGACGCCCGGCAGCCGGGCGGGAGCAGAAAACCGAAACGCGACCCGCCCCCCTGCTGGCTCTCCACGAAGCAGCTGCCGCCGTGAGCCTGAACGATCTTGCGCACGATGGCAAGCCCCAGGCCGATGCTCCGTTCTCCGCCCGGCTTGCCTGCGCCGCTTCCGGAGAAGGCGTCGAAGAGCCGGCGCTGCCGCTCGGGGTCCACTCCCGCGCCCCGATCCTCAACCCAGAAGCGGATCCCGTCCGCCTGCGACCGGCTGGCGACCTCGACGCTGGCTCCCTCGGGAGAATGCTCGATCGCGTTGCTGAGCAGGTTGACCAGCACCTGCTCCAGCTTCGGGCCATCGGCCCTGAGCCGCGCGCACCCCTGATCCAGCATGGTCCTAAGCTCCGTGCCGCGCCTGGCCGCGGCCCCCTGCACCAGGGCCAGGGCGCCGGCGACCAGCTCGTCCTGCAGGACCACCTGCAGGTCGAGGCTCAGGCGGTCGGCCTCGATCATGGTGACGTCGAGGAAATCGTCGATCAGGCGGGCCATGGAACTTGCCGAGGCTATGATGCCGCGAACCGTGCGGCAGGCGTCGGCGCTTAGGTTGAGCGTGGCGTCTTCCAGCAGCTGTTCCGCCCGGTTCAGAATCAGCCCGACCGGCTTGCGCAGGTCGTGCGAGGCCATGCCGAGGAAGGTGTTCTTCAACCCGTTCAGCCTGACCAGCTCGGCGTTCGCCAGGGCGAGCTCCCTGCCGAGCACGGTCAGCTCCTGGTTTAGTTCCAGAAATTCGCGGCGCAGCCGCTGCTGCTCCCGCGGGTCGGCCTGCCCAAAGAGCAGCAGTTCGGAGCCCAATTGCGCCGTGGTGACGTACAAGGTCTGAGTCAGACCGTCAAAGGTCCTGACATTCATGACGCGGGGTTCGTCCGAAGGGGTGAGCCAGTGCCGGAGTTCGACCCGTTCGCTCGAGACTATCAGCAGCTCCTCCAGGGAGCCGGAGACCAGCGGCAGCCCGGTCAGCTCCCTGGCATAGCTGTTGGCGGACAGGACCCGCCCCTTCCCGTCGACCCGCAGCACGGCGACGGCAGCCTGGCGCTCCAGGAAGTTCCAGCCTATCTCGAGATGCGTGGTGCCATCAAGACCGCTCATTGCCCGCAAGCTCCCTTTCCAGCTCGTCCAGCGTGGTTACCGGCCTGACATCACCGTAGCCTCGCAGCGCTGCCGCGCCGCCCCAGCGCGGTCGGAAAGCCTGGCCTCCCACCATGGTCGGCAATCCCGGGAAGCAGGCGCGCAGCGCGTCCAGGGCTTTCAGCAGGCCGGGGAGATTGGAATAGACGCTCAGCGACAGCCCCAGCAGGTCGGGTTTGTGCAGTTCGACCATCTGCAGCACCCCGTCGACCGGGGTATTGGCCCCGAGAAAATGGCCGCGCCAGCCGTGCAGTTCCGCCAGGTCGGCCACCATCCTGCCCCCCAGTTGGTGGTACTCGTCCGCCACGCAGGCGACGATGATGGAACGCTCCCGCTCGGCGCCGCCCAGGACCTGCGGTTGCACGAGCGCCATGACGCGCTCGGTGATGGCCGTGGCCAGGTGTTCGACCGCCACCGAAATGCGGTGCTGCTCCCACAGGTCGCCAACCTGGTACAGGGAGCGTTGGAACAGGTTCACATAGAGATCCTCGACTTGCGCCCCGGCGGCGCAGTTCTCCTGAACTATGCGGCTGCAGCCGGGGCGGTTGCCCCGCAGGAGTTCGTCGAGATACTGATCATAGGTCGATTCGCTGATGATGGTCGCTGCTGCCATGAATCCCCTTTGGTGGTACGCGTGCCCACGCCGCCCCAAGCTTTCCCGTGGTACAAAGGCTCCCTCACGGCTCCCCGGCCGGCCGGCGCTCTGCCAGAGTGCGGGAGGAGCGGGACTGCAAAAGTCAATGATACCACAACGGGGACAGCCGAAAAACATAAGTTTTGCATGCCAAGTCCGAGCTAATCCAGTCTACGTCAATGCAGTGCGCTCTTTTTTATAATGCCGCCGCTTGCATCAGCCAGCGGATGGATGACGACGAAGGCCGCCGCATCGATCTCACCAACCAGGTTCTTGACTCTGCCTATTTCCAGCCGCGTCACCACACAGTACAAGATGTGCATCGGCTTGCCCGTCAGGCCGCCCCGGGCAGGGTATGCCGTCACGCCGCGGTTCAGGACCCGCACGATGGCTTCCCTGATCTGGTCGCTCTTTTCGGACATGATGATGATCGCGTGGTACTCCTCTATGCCGTGCAGCAGGAAATCGACGGTTTTTGAAGCGGCGACATAGGTGAGCACCGAATACAGCGCCGGATCGATCCCCAGGAAAAAAGCAGCGGCGCAAAAGATGAAGATGTTCAGGATGAGAATTACGTCGCCGACCTTCAGCAGGTGGCTTTGCTTGCTGATCAGCAGCGCGGCTATTTCGGTGCCGTCCAAAACGGCGCCCCCCCTGATGGCGAGGCCGATCCCGGCGCCGATGAAAAATCCGCCGAAGACCGCGGTCAGCAGCTTGTCGGGGGTCACATCGGGGTAATGGACCAGGGCGAGGCAGGCGGACAACCCGGCGATGGCCAGGGTGCTTTTCAGGGCGAAGACCCCGCCGATCTGGCGGTAGCCGAGCACGATGAAGGGGAGGTTGATGAGTGGAATCAGCAGCGCTAGCGGGTAGCCGAGCACGCTGGCAAGCAGCATGGAGATGCCGGTGACACCGCCGTCGATGAAGTGGCTGGACAGCAAAAAGCCCTTGATACCCATGCCCGCGCAGAGAATCCCCAGCACGATCAGGATGGTGTCGAGTGTTTCCCGGAGCAAGGTTTTCCTTGGCTGTTCACGGTTCATGCGGGCGGCCTCGGTGCTGTGCGGGCGAGCTTTCAGGGAGGCGCAGCCCCCCCTGCCTCATTTGGCCTCTGGCCGGTGAGCATTTTTTGAACGGCCATCCTCATAGGCGAACCCAAGATATATTTTAGTCAGTAAGCCTCGCGTACATCTGTAAAAGCTTAAGCTGCCAAGGTATTTACTAGGCAGTGCCGTTCACATATTGAACACTTGTTTTGCGTTCATACAGTGAACTTGACAGCTCCTGACTGCACTTGCATTCTTTATGACATCCAACCTCTTCCCATTGGCAGAAAAAGACGATTCGGCCACAACGATGCCGGACTCTTGCCAGTAAAAAGCCGCCACCGAAGCATCCGGCCCTGTGCCGCCACCCTACTTCTCGCCGATGTAGACATCCACCAGCTGGCCGGGATAGAGCGCCAGGTTTTTCGGCTTGGCGAAGCGGAACAGGAGCGGCAGCACCCTGACATCGACCCTCTCGGTCCTCTGGTTGGACAGCTCGATCTTCGGCGACACGTAGGGCTGGACCCGCAGATACTCCAGCGGGATGCTGATGTCCGTGCCGCGGATGAACATCTTCGCGCGGGTCTTAGCCGGCGGCGGCAACCGGTGCACCAGTATCTCGTCGATGTAGCAGCGCACCCCCAGGTACCTCTGGTCACTCCCCATGACCAGGACGGGGCTCATCCCCTGGGTGTAGCTGTCATAGGCGCCCTGCGCCGACACGTAGCTGCCGACCGCGGCATTTATCGAGAGGATCACGCCGTCGGCGGACGCCCTGAGGAGGTACTTGTCCAGCAGCGCGCTCGACGCCTGGTAGGCCCTGGTCAGCGACTCGCAGAGGTTCTGCTGGCTCCGGATGTCGTAGCTCCAGGCCCCCGCCCGGACCAGCTCGTACTGCCTTGCCTGCACCCCGAGGTTGGCCTTGGCCACCTTGACGGCGTTCACGGCGTTGTCCAGGACGTCCCTGCTGACCGATCCCGGGTCGAGCCCGTAGGAGGCCTGCAGCTTGTCGAGCCCGTCCTGGGCGCTTTTCAGCCCCGCGCCCGCGTACTCCACCTGGGCCCGGGCGACCTCCAGGGTCTCCTTCCTCGGCTGGGCCCTGAGCTCCTCCAAAAGCGCCCGCGCCGCGTCGGCCTGGGACTTCAGCTGGGCCGCCGTCGCCCGCTGCACCGAAGCGTCGAGCGCGACCAGCGCCGCCCCCTGCCGCACCGCCTCCCCCTCGCTGACCAGAATCCTGGTGACGGTGCCGGGCACCTCCGGGTAGATGTTGATGTTCTTGCCGTTGGAGAGGTAGCTCTCGATGATGCCGTTCGAGTAGATCCCCTTGCCGTAGGGGTTGGAGGCGGGGTTGAACGCCGGGGGCTGGGGCTTCGCCTCGATCCCGAACAGGTAGGCGCTCACCAGGCCGACCGCCAGCCCGATCAGGGCGAGCACGAATATCACCTTATTTCTCACCTTTCCCCCCCTGTTCGATGCCGACGATCCTGCCGTCCTCCATCTTCATGATCCGGTCGGCGAATTCGAAGATCCTGCTGTCGTGGGTGACGATGATGATGCAGCGCTTGTCGTTCAGGATGTGCTGCTTCACGAACTCGACGATCCGGCGCCCGGTGTCGCCGTCCAGGGAGGCGGTCGGCTCGTCGAGGATCAGGATGTCCGGCCGGCTGGCGATGGCGCGCGCGATCGCCACCCGCTGCTGCTCCCCGCCGCTCAGCTTGACCGGCGCCAGGAGGGCCCGGTCCCTGATCCCCACGATCTCAAGGTACTCCAGGGCCTGGCCGATGGCCTGGTTCCATTCGACCCTCTTCAGGATCAGGGGGATCGCCACGTTCTCGACCGTGGTCAGGCGCGGGAAGAGGTGGAAGTCCTGGAACACGAACCCCACCTTGTTCAGCCTGAAGTTGGCGATCTGGTCCCCGGTCATGCCCCAGATGTCCTCCCCCTCCACCAGCACCGTGCCGGAATTGGGCCTGAGAATCCCCGAGATCAGGCTCAAAAGGGTCGTCTTGCCGCTTCCCGAGGGCCCCTCGATGTAGAGCATCTCCCCGAAGCGGGCGTCGAAGCTCACCCCGCGCACCGCGACGGTCCTGGAATCCCCCTCGCCGAACCACTTGACCAGATCGTTTGCCCGCATCGCGAGTTCGGCCACGTCACCCCCGGAAGATGTCGAACGGCTCGATCCTGAGCACCTTCCTGATGCCGATATAGCTCGAGCTGCCGGCTATGATCAGCACCATGACGAAGGCGAACCCGAGGGTCGGGAAGGTGATCCTGGCCGCGTAGCTCGGGAGCCTGAGCCGCGCCACCGCGATGAGCAGCGAGGCGAGGCCGATGCCGAGGCCGTAGCCGGTGAGCGCCGTGAAGGTCGCCTGGAACAGGATCATGAGGACGAGCTCCCTCCCCTTCGCCCCGATCGCCTTGAGCGCCCCGAACTTCTCCAGGTTCTCCAGAATGAAGGTGTAGAAGGTCTGCCCCGAGATGGAGAGCCCGACGATGAAGCTGATCACCGTCATGATCAGGACGTTGGTGCCGACGCCGGTCTGGTACTTGTAGAAGTCGGAGGTCTTCTGGATGAATTCGTCGCGGGTCAGCGCCAGGTAGCCGAGCGCCTGCAGCTGCGCCTTGATGTAGGGGAGCGCCGCCCCCTCCTTGGGCTCGATCAGGATGAACGCGGTGGTGAACCTGGTGGACGGGATGTACTGCAGCGCCCTGTTGTAGGTGGTGTAGAGGGTCGGCACCCCGAAGAGGCTCCCGGTGGCGACCTTGGCGATCCCCACGATGACCCCGCGGTGGTCGTTCAGCTCGAACTCAGTGCCGACCCGCGGGTTGCCGAGCTTGGGGAACTCGGCGTCCTTGACCACGATGAAGGCGTTTTCCGCGTAGATGTCCTCGATCTGCCCCTCGATCAGTTGCGGCCTGCCGAAGAGGCTGGCGTCGTCGAGCCCCAGGACCGTCACCGACTGGTAGACGCCGGAGCGCAGCCTGACCAGCGCCCCGCCGGAGTAAAGCGGCACGGCGTACTTGACGCCGTTGATGCTGCGCGCCGCGTCCAGCACGTAGTCGGGCATCGGGATGGAGTTGGCCGGCGTGTTCACCGCGGGGTCCATGACCCAGAGCTTGGCCCCGACGTTGTGCACCGTGGCGGAGGAGCGGTGCAGGATGCCGGCGAACATCGCGATCATCATGACCATCAGAAAGACCGCGAAGGTGATGCCGACCAGGAGAGCTGCGAACTTCCCCTTGTCGTTCACCAAAAGCTTGTAGGCGATTCTGAGGATTCCGGTCATGTCGGCCATCCCTGGCGCGTCCCTCCGGCGCGCTGCTTGGCTCAGCTGGCAAAGCAGCTCTCTTTGTGGGACACACATTGGCATAAGGTCTTGCTAATAGTGTACTACCTTTGGAACAGGAAGCCATGCCGGTGAAGGATCAAATACCGGGGGGCGGGCACGGGGGGGATCAGCCAAAGAAAGGGCGCCGGGGACGGCACCGGGCCGCAGAGCTGCCCAATGTATCTGCCGGGTATTTCTATGTTGCAACGCACCGGCAAAGGTCGTAAACTCCGGCGGACCATGTGCGGCTGGATCAGCAGACCGGCTACTCTTTTGACTGCGATCACGGGCAATAATCTATGCTTCGCTCAGAACACTCGACCATCCGCTCCCAGCTGACCCGCCTGGTCGTGACCTGCGTCGTGCCAATCTGGCTGGCGGCCGGTTTTCTCGTTTTCCATGCCTACTCGACCAAGCGCGACCAGGTGATGGGACACCTGCGGGACACGGCGCAGGCGATGACCATGGTCGTCGACCGGGAGCTCTCCAGCGTCAAGGCCGCACTGCAGGCGTTGGCCACCTCCCCCGCCTTTTCAAAGGGGGATTTCGCCGAGGTGCACCGCCAGGCCGTGGAGCTGCTGAAATCCTATCCCGGAGCGGACATCATCGTCGCCGACGCCACCGGGCAGCAGCTGGTCAATTCCTACCGCAGCTTCGGCGAGCCGCTGCCCAAGCGCAAGAGCCCGGAGACCCTGCGCCGGATCTTCCAGACCGGGCAGCCGGTGGTAAGCGACCTGTTCTTCGGGGCAGTCACCAAGCGGCCGACCATAGGGATCGATGTCCCGGTCTCCCGGGAGGGGAGGGTCGTCTACGACCTCGCCATGACCTTCCCCTGCGACCGCCTCGCCTCGCTCTTCCCCCCCCTGGACCTGCCCAAGGAGTGGTTCGTCTCCGTTTTGGACGGCAAGCAGGTGCTGGTCGCCAGAAACCGAAAACCGGAGCAGTACGTCGGGGTACCGGCTACCGCGGCGCTGCGCCAGGCGATGGCGGGGCACCGCAAGGGGACCACCAGGCACACCAACCTGGAGGGGAGCCAGGTGTTCACCGCCTACAACCGCTCCGACCTGTCCGATTGGACCGTGGTGATAGGCGTGCCCCAGGCGGCGCTCTTGGCGGAAATCTACCAGTGGCTGGGATGGGCCGTGGCGGCCGCGACCGCCATTTCGCTGATCGGCATTTTTTTCGCGGTGGGGATCGCGAGCCGCATAGCCCGGGAGATCCAGTCCCTGGTGGAGACCGCCCTGGCCATCGGGCGCGGCGAGTCGATCGCCGGCGTCGGCGGCCTTTCGGTCAAGGAGTCCCGGGAAGTCGCCTCGGCCCTGGTGCAGGCGTCCGAACTGCTCCAGCAGCGGGCCGAGCAGCGCGACGCTGCGGAGCGGGAGCTCGTCAGGACCATAAACCTGCTCCAGGTGGAAACGGCGGAGCGCCTGAGGGCATCCGAGGACCTGGTGGAGAAGGAGCGCCTGCTCATCCATCAAAGCCGCCAGGCCGCCATGGGGGAGATGATCGGCAATATCGCCCATCAGTGGCGGCAGCCTCTCAACGCGCTCGGACTCACCATCCAGAAGCTGGAGCTGTTTCACAGCATGGGCCAGTTTACCGGTGACCTGCTGACCGAGAGCGTCGGCAACTCGATGCAGCTGATACGGCACATGTCCCGGACCATAGAGGATTTCAGCAACTATTTCAGGCCGGACAAGGAAAAGGCGGATTTCAAGGTCAGCGAGACGGTTGCCCACACGCTGTCGCTGCTTGAAGCCAGCTTCAAGAACGGGGCGGTGGAGTTGGAACTCATCCAGCAGGGTGATCCTACCATCAACGGTTTCCCCAACGAATTCGCCCAGGTGCTGCTCAACATCCTGATCAATGCCAAGGACGCCCTGAGAGAAAAAGAGATCCCCCACCCCAAGGTGACCATCACCCTCTCGAGCGAGGAGGGACGCGCCGTTCTGACGGTCGCCGACAATGCCGGAGGAATCCCCGACGAGATCATGGGGAAGATCTTCGACCCCTACTTCACCACCAAGGGGCCGCAGCACGGCACCGGGGTCGGCTTATTCATGTCGAAGACCATCATAGAGAAGAATATGGGTGGGAGTCTCACCGTGAAGAACCTCGCCGACGGCGCCCAATTCAGGATAGCGGTGTGAAGGGGATTCCGGGTCGCGAGCCGGCGGGCCGGGGGCGCTGGCCGCAGGGAAAAAAGGGGAAAGCATGAACCGCGTCGCATCGAAACCTGCGCCAGGGGAGCAGGAGCAGGGCCTGAGCTATCCTTTCAGCACGCCGCCGGCCCTGGGGGAGGCGCTGGAGATCTCCGCCGACATCAAGTGGCTGCGCTTTCCGATGCCCTACGCGCTGGATCACGTGAACCTCTACCTCTTGCGCGTGGAGGGGGGGTGGCTGCTGTTCGACACCGCGCTCGACTCGCCGGAGAACCGCCGGATCTGGGAGGATTTCCTGGCCGGCCCCTTCCGCGGGGAGACGGTGCGGGGCATCTTCTGCAGCCACTACCACGTGGACCACGCCGGGCTCGCCGGCTACCTGTCGGAGCGCCTGCGGGTGCCGCTGTACATGAGCTACCGGGAGTACTTCACCCTGCGCGGCTGGCCCATGGACCTCAAAGAGGTGCACTGGCAGCACGCGCAGTTCTTCCGCAAGGCGGGGCTGCCGGACGAGCTGCTCCCGGGGACCCTGACCAACTTCGACTTCGCCCAGGAGACCTCGGAGCCTCCCCCCGCCTTCCTCTCCCTGCGCCAGGGCAACCCGTTCCCGCTGGCCGGCGGCGACTGGCAGGTCATGACCGGCGAGGGGCACTCCCCGGAGCATGCCATGCTCCATTCCGCCGGGCAGGCGCTGCTTTTTTCCGGGGACCAGCTGCTGCCCCGCATCTCCAGCAACGTCTCGGTCAGCGTGGTGAGCCCGCAGGACGAGCCGATGAGCGGCTGGCTGGCCACCCTGGACCGGCTGGCCGGGCTCCCCGACCAGGTGCTGGTGCTCCCGGGGCACGGGCTCCCCTTCCGCGGCGCGCGGGCGCGCGTCGAGGAGTTGCAGCAGCATCACCAGCTGAAGTTCCGGGCCATCCTCTCCGCCTGCGCGCAGGTCCCGCTGAGCGCCTACCAGTTGACGCTGATCCTCTACCCGCGCCCGCTCTCCGACTTCAACCTGCAGCTGGCGCTGGGGGAATCCCTGGCGCACCTCTACTACCTGCGGGACCGGGGACGCCTGGTCGAAAGGGGGCTGGAGGGTGGAGCGGTCGGCTACCTGAGCCTCCCCTAGCCCTCGCTCGCCGGCCGGAGGTCCCTTTCGCTCCGGCCGGCGCCCCTCCCCTCCCCGGTCACTCCCGCCCCGCCGGCTTGTCGCGCTTTTCCTTCCCCGCGAACCACCCCTCGGAGGCCTCCGGGAAGCAGTCGAAACGCGTCACGTACGGCTTGATGTCGAGCAGCGGAGTGCCGTCCAGCACGTCGATGCCGCCCACCCGCAGGGTGTCGCCGTCGCGCCCCAGCAGCTTGACGACGGAGAGGCCGATGCCGCTCGGCCTGCAGGGGTGGCGGGTGGCGAAGACGCCGTGCGGCGTATCGTCCAGGAAAGGGCGCCGGACCAGTTCCACCTGCGCGGCCCGGTCGAAATGGTAGACCAGGATCAGGTGGCTGAACAGTTCGATATCCAGCAACCCCTCGGCGAACTCCGCGGCGACCTCGACCGTGCCGACGGCGTCGGGATGGAAGAAGCCCTGAATGGGCGCCGATTCCTTCGTTGGGTAGCCCGTGCGGATGACCCCTATGGGGCTGCAGGTGAATTCCATTGTTACCTCCTTTCCTGCTGATTAGCTTGCGGTCGGTAGCCCAGGTCGGCGGAGATGGCGGCAGCGCAGTCCAAGAGCTTGGCGACCACCTCCTTCACCCGCGCGCTGCTCCTGGAGGAAATCGGCAGCGCCGCCCCGACCGCCGCCACCACGGCCCGGCTGGAATTCCGTACCGGGGCGCCCACCCCCCACACCCCCTCGATCGCCTCGCCGAACTCGGCCGCGTACCCCTGGCCCCGGATCTCCTGCAGCCTGGCACGATACTCGTCCGTGCCGACGATGCTTTTTCCGGTGAAGGCTTTCAGCGGCGAGTCGGCCAGGAGCCTTTCGGCCTCCCCCTCTTCCAGGAACGCCATCAGGGTCATGCCGAGCATGCCGAAATTGGGGGGGTCGCGCCGAAGGCCGATGTCCGCCGCAATGCGGACCGGGCCGGCGCACTCGACCTTGTCGAGGTAGACCAGCATGTCGTCCATGATGGTCCCCACCAGCACGGTCGTCTGCAGGTCGTCACGCAGGCGGACCAGGTGCGGCTTGGCGATCCCCTTGAGGCTGGCCGAACCGAGCGCCGCCGCCCCGAGCGCCAGGAACACCGAGCCCAGCCGGTAGCGCCCCTCGGCCGGGTCGAGCACGACGTACTTGTAGTCCTGCAGCGTGGCGAGGATCCGGAACACGGTCGACTTGGAAAGCCCGGTCTCTCTCGTTATCTCTTCCAGGGAGAGCTTGTTGCTCCCCCGCAGGAAGGCCTCCAGGACAGCGATGGCCCGGCCGAGAACCCGGATCGAGTATTTGCCGGCGTCTTCCTCGGCATGGGGAGTTGCCCGTCTGGCAGTCATGGTTCGCCTTCGTACTTATGTCATCGGTTGTCTGCGTCCCGTCACTGTCGAGCCGTGACCCGCGCTGTCACCGGCACAAGCAAAAAGCCGCTTCATCAGGCGAGGCTGACAAAAACGGCTTTCAGCACCGATCAGGTTGCCGCATGCCAGGTCATCCTAATGGAACAGGCGTCCCGATGCTAGCCTTTTTTTGCCATGCGGGCCACGGTATCCAGCACGCTCTCCAGCCCGTGCTTTTCCACCAGGGTCTGCAGGGCGAACTCCATCTGTCCGAGCTTCGGCTTAGCTTCCCTCTCCTCCTCCCTCTCGCTGTAAACCAGGGCGCCGACCCGGCAGACCTGAACGCACATCGGCTCGGCCAGCGCCGGGACGTCCTCGCACATGTCGCATTTCAGGGGGAGGCCGGAATCGGGTTCCCGGAACAGGTCCCGGGCCGGGCAGGAGACCGTGCAGAAGGTGCACTCGGAGTACTCCTTCCCGTCGATGGTGAAGCTCTGCCTCCCGGTGCATTCGCTCGAGGCGTAGTCGCCGGCGCGGATCGGGACCAGCACGTCGTTGACCAGATCCGTCACCACCCGGATCCGGGAGCGCGCCGGATTGATGCTGCTGTATTTCGGAGTGGCGTGGAATCCGGAGCAGGCGACCTCGCAGGCGCGGCAGCCGATGCACTTGTCGAGGTTCACCTTTATTTCCTTCACTAGCTTCTTCTTGGTCCGCCCGTTCACGGCGCCACCTCCATGACATTAGTTGGCAACAGTTCCCGTCGACCCCTCTGCGCAGAGGGCGCCTGCGCTCTCGGACAGGATCCCCCGCTCCAGGAAGTCCTCGCTCACGTAACCCAGACCGAGCCGGTCCAGGGTCTCCTTGGTCGGGAGTCCGTCGTTGGTCCACCCCTTGAACTGGTAATAGGCGTCGAGGTGCTTTTGCTCCATCTCCGGATCCCTTTTCTTCCAGTGGTCCTCCGGCGGCTTCTCGTCGCTCCGCCTGAGGCCCCGGCGTATGTTGAGCGCCCTGATCAGGTTGCGGTTTCTCCTGGCGACCTCCAGGAGCCCCTCCGAATCGAGCTCCATCCCGGCCGCCAGGGAGATGAACTTCGGCAGGTTGAACAGGTGGTAGGGGGGCGATCCGCCGAACTGCCCCCGGAAGGACGACAGCCAGGCGCAGGTCCCGATGGCGTCGTCCACGTAATGCATCGCCTCGTTCCAGTCGCAGACGTTGACGGACGCCTCGATCGGCATGTGCTCGCGCGGCTCCCACTCCAGGTACCACTTCCTGAAGCGCTCCGGAGCCGCGTCCCAGTTCTCCACGAACGCCTTCCTGCGCTCCTTGTCGGCGATGGGCGCCTGCGGGAAGGACCCCTCGATCTGGGTGATGTTCATCTTCTCCCCGGTGCAGTACATGAGGTAGAAGGGATAATTGATCACCCCGAGCTTCAGCGGGACCTGCTCGACCTTCTTGGTGGTGTTGTGGTCGAAGGCCTCCGCGCCGTTGCCGATCTGGCGGGCCGCGCGGTACACGCCGTTGGCCAGCAGGTCCCCGATCCCTTCCCGCCGCACGATCTTCTCCACCAGGTAGAAGAACCTCCCCGGCGCGTCGGGCGGGAAGTCCGGCAGCTCCCGGTCCGTCAGGATGCCGGCCTCGTACAGTTCGACGGCGAAGGCGAGCACCTGCGGCGTGGAGAAACCGTCCAGCCCGTAGGCACAGGTGACGCCGAGGATGTCATAGTTGAAGTCTATCTCCTCAAAGGCGGCCATCGCGTAGGTCAGCTTGCTGAAGCACTTCAGGAAGTAGGTCTGCCGTCCCGGGTAGGAGATGGTGTAGTGACAGTCCTTGGGGCAGTTGAAACAGCCCGAGTCGCGGGTTCGCACCTTTTTCCAGAGCCCCGTCCACTTCTCCTCGCGCTCCTTGTTCCAGTAGCCCGGCCTGCGGGTGCGCGCGTTGCCCCAGGCGAAGTTGTCGACGTGGAACCCCTCGTTGTGGTCGTGGGCCATGGGGTCGCCGCAGTTCTTGTTCTCGTGAATCTCCTTGTACTTGCTGTTGCACATCTCCCAGAGCTCGGCCGGGTGGGCGACGTTGACGTCCTTGGTGCCGCGCACCGCTATCGCCTTGAGACGCTTGGACCCCATGACCGCGCCGACCCCGTGGCGCGAGGCGGAGGAGTTGGCGTGCTCGATGGTCGCCATCAGGACCTGGTTCTCGCCGGCCAGACCGATGGCGGCCACCTGGATGTTGGGGTCCTTGAGCTCCTGCTTCAGGAGCGTCGCGGTCTCCTGGCACCCCTTCCCCTGGAGGTGGCTCGCGTCGCGGATTTCCACCTTGTCGTTGTGGATGTACAGGTACACCAGACCGGAGGCGGCGCCGCGGAGAACTATCTTGTCGTAGCCGGCCTGCTTCAGCTCCGGTCCCAGCCACCCCCCCATGAGGGAATTCACGTACAGGTTGGTGAGCGGGGAGAAGGTGCTGACCGAGGTGCGGTTGGCCCCGGGAACCGGCGTGCCGTGCAAAAGGCCGGTGCTGAATATGATGACGTTCTCCGGGGAGAGGGGATCGACCTCCGGCGGCACGCTGTCCCAAAGGATTTTGGCGGCGGTACCCTGCCCCCCGAGATGGAGACCGGTCAGGCGGGGGTCGGTCGCCACCCGCTTCACGCTTCCCTGGGACAGGTCGATTTCCAGATTGAACCCGGTCTCTGCGTACCTCATGTGTAACCTCGCTGTTGTTCCTGATGGCTAGCCGGGCCGGCAGCTCCCGCCCGTTTGCAACGTCCCCACAACCCGGCTCGTCGTGGCTATCACTCCCCCTCGCCCGGACCCTCCCCTTTGTCAGCCGAAGCCTTGGCGAAGGCAGGCGCCAGGGTGGAGGGAGGTTACCCCTTCCCGCCCAGACCCTCGCTCAGGTAATCCAGTCCCAGGCTCTCCAGGGTCTTCCGGGTGGGGACGCCGTCGCTGTCCCACCCCTTGAACCGGTAATAGGCGTCCAGCAGCGTCTCCCGCTCCGCTTCCGACAGCTGCCAGTGGTCGCCCGGCGCGGTATCGTCCGACCTGCGCAACCCTCTCCTGACGTTGATCGCCCTCACCAGCTGGCCGACCCGGCCGCAAACCTCCCAGAGCCCTTCACTGTCGACAGCCATCCCGGTTGCCGCGGCGATGTAGCCCGGCAAGTTGTGCAGGTGGTAGGGAGGACGGCCGCCGTACTGCCCTCTGAACGACGACAGCAGCGGGCAGATCCCGAGACAGTCGTCGGCGTAATGCATGGCCTCGTTCCAGTCGGCGATGTTGACTGCCGCCTCGACCGACAACTGTTGCCCCGGCTCCCACGCCGAAAACCATCCCTTGAAGCGCTCCGGGGCGGCCTCCCAGTGCCGGACGAACCGCTCCCTCTCGCTCCGGTCTCCGATCGGCAACTGGGGGAACGATCCTTCGATCTGGGTGATGCTCAGCTTCCCGCCGGCGGCGGCCATCAGGTAGTAGGGGGAGCCGGCGATTTCCGGAGCCAGCGGCACCAGCTCGACCCCCTTCGCCGTTTTGGCGAATTCCCCCGCGCCCTTGCCGATCCGGCTCGCCGCCCGGGCGATGCCGTTCGCCAGGGCGTCCCCCACCCCTTCGCGCCGCGCGACCTTCCCGATCAGGTAGAGGAACCTCTCGGCGCCGTCCGCCGGGAAATCCGGCAGTTCCTGATCGGTCAGCACCCCCGTCTGGTAGAGTTGCACGACGAAGCAGAGGACCTGCGGCATGGCAAACTCGTCCAGCCCGTAGTCCTGCAGGGCGGCAAGCACGTCGTAATTGAGCTTCAGGTCCGGATAGGCGGCCATGGCATAGGCAAGCTTGCCGTAGTTCTTCAGGAAGTATGTGCGGCCGCCCGGCAGGTACAGCGCCTGATGGCACTGCTTGGGACAGTTATAGCAGCCGGTCCCCCGCAGCCGCCTGCTCTTGTCGACGACCGTCTCCCGGACCTCTTCCATCTCCTGGCTGTAGTTTTCCCACTGCTGGTGGACCTCAACGCGCTCCACGGAGAGTGACCACCGTTCTTCCAGCTCCTCCGTCCAGTACCCCTGCACCCTCCCGTCCGGGTGGACCCAGGGGGGGCTGTTGGCGTGCCAGGCGTCGTCATCCCGGTTCAAAAAGACGTCCCCGCAATTCGGGTTGTCGTAGATTCCCTGGAACTGGGTGTCGGACAGCTCGGAGAGTTCGCCGGGGCGCGCCACGCGGAGGTCTTTCGAGCCGCGCACCGCGATCGCCTTCAGCCTCTTGTCCCCCATGACCACGCCGACCCCGCGCGACGCGCTGGAGTTGCCGTGCTCGATGCTCGCCTGGCAGACCCTGTTCTCGCCGGCCAGGCCGATCGCGGCCACCTGGATCTTGGCGTCGTGCAACTCCTGCCGGATCAGCGCGGCGGTCTCCAGGGGGCTTTTCCCCTGCAGGTGGCCGGCGTCGCGGATCTCCACCTCGTCATCGTGTATCCAGAGGTAGACGAGCTCGGGGGACTTGCCGCTCAGCACGATCCTGTCATAGCCGGCCTGTTTCAACTCCGGCCCGAAGAATCCGCCCAGCCCGGCATTGACATAGAGGTTCGACTGAGGGCTGATGGTACTGACACTGGTGCGGTTGGCGCCGGGAACTTGGGTGCCGTCCAGGGTGCCGGCGCTGAAAATCAGCAGATTGCCCGGCGCAAACGGGTCAATGTCAGGAGGAACCCGGTCCCAGAGCAGTTTCGCGGCAGCGCCCTCCCCTCCCAGGTAGAGTCTGGTCTCCTCGGGGTCGGTCGCCACCTTCTCGATGTTGCCGCGAGATAGATTGATTTCCAAAGCAAACCCTGCCTCTGCGTACCTCATGTTTCACTCCTTCAAGTGCATCGGCACCGCGACGACAACCCCGGAAACGTCGCCCGTAAGCGGGGACCCGGACTGGATCCGCACTTTAATTTCACCTGGTGAAAGTTTATTTCATTATTTTGGTACTAAAATACTACGGCGGCCGACCTCCTGTCAAGGAGATTTTCCCCTGATAAAGTAGGGCGTTGTCGGGCCTGGGGGAGGCAGGTCAAGCAGCCGGCCTGGCAGGAGACGGCGCCTCCCCCCCCCTCCCCGACCCTCCCCCCGCAAGGGGGGAGGGTGGCTCTACAGCCGGGGTGGCCGGAGGTTTTGCACCGCCGCGGGTAAAACTAACAACTGACAAGACGGCGCAAATGAAGCATAATCTGGCTAAACCCGCCCAAGCCTTGACGGGGCGCGATTTCGTACCTGCTGGTGCCAAGGAGTCACAATGCCGGAAATGTTCACGGTGCTTCCGCCCTCGGATGCGCTGAAGGTTCTGCTCGATCAGCTCCCCCCGATGGTCAGAAACGAAAATATCGCCACGATCGACGCCCTGGACCGGACCCTCGCCGAAAGACCGCTGGCGCCACACGCGCTTCCCGCCTTTGCGCGCTCCACGATGGACGGCTACGCGGTGCGCGCCGAGGACACCTTCGGCGCCACGGAGCAGATGCCCGCCTACCTGGAGGTGATCGGCGAGGTCCCGATGGGACGCGCCCCGCTCCTCGCCGTGGGGCGGGCGGAGGCCGCGGTCGCCTACACCGGCGGCATGATCCCGGCGGGGGCCGACGCCGTCGTCATGGTCGAGCGCACCCAAAAGCTGGACGACACCGGCATCGAGGTGCTGCGCCCGGTCGCTGCGGGCGAGAACGTGATCGGGGTGGGGGAAGATGTCGGGGAGGGGGATGAGCTCTTTCAGGCGGGGCACACCCTGCGCCCCCAGGACCTCGGCGGCCTGCTGGCGCTGGGGATCACGCAGGTCAGCGTTGCCGCCAGGCCGCGCGTGGCGATCATCTCCACCGGGGACGAGATCGTCCCTCCGGAGGCGGCTCCGGGGCCCGGCCAGATCCGCGACATCAACAGCTACACCATCGCCGCCCTGGTGACCCGCGCCGGCGGGACCCCCCTCCCCTGCGGCATCGTGGGGGACCACTACCCCTCTCTGCTGAACGCGGCGCGCGCCGCGCTTGCTGAGGCCGACGTGCTGGTCCTGTCGGCGGGGTCGTCGGTGTCGGCGCGCGACCTCACGGCGCAGGTGGTCAACGAGTTGGGCGCTCCGGGGGTGCTGGTGCACGGGGTCGCGCTGAAACCTGGCAAGCCGGCCATACTGGGCGTCTGCCACGGCAAGCCGGTGCTCGGCCTGCCGGGGAACCCGGTCAGCGCCATGGTGGTGGCCCGGATCTTCCTGGTCCCGGTGCTGGGGCGCCTAGTGGGACTCGCGCGCCCCCCGGTCCCGCGCCTGGTCGCGGCGCGACTCACCCACAACGTCCCCTCCGTGCCGGGGCGCGAAGACTACCTGCAGGTGAGCCTCTCCGAGCGCGACGGGGAGCTCTGGGCCGAGCCGGTGTTCGGGAAATCGAATTTGATCTACACCCTGGTCCGCTCCGACGGCATGCTCCGTGTGCCGCTCAATTCCAGCGGGCTCTACCAGAACCAGCAGGTCGACGTGGAACTATTCTGACGGTCCGAAGGGAGTGTGCGGCGCGATGAGCAAAACCAAGAATTTCTACCTGGAGAACATACCGCTGACGGAGGCGTGGCAGCGGCTGGTCGCCGCCCTGGAAAAGGCCGGCGCCTGGAGCGCGCTCCCCGGCGAAGAGGTCGTCCTGGACGAGGCGCTGGGGCGGGTGACCGCGCAGCCGGTGTGGGCGGCGCTCTCCTCTCCCGGCTACCATGCCTCCGCCATGGACGGCTTCGCGGTCCGCTCGGCCGACACGGTCGGCGCCTCGGAGAGCGCGCCCAAGCGGCTCAGCCTAGGCCCGAACGGGGAGGCGAGCTACGTCGACACGGGGGACGCCATCCCCTCCTGGGCCGACGCGGTCATCATGATCGAGCAGACGCAGCGCAGGACCGGAGATGACGGCACGGAGGCCATCGAGATCCAGGCCGGCGTCGCCCCCTGGACGGCGATCAGGCCGATGGGCGAGGACATGGTCGCCAGCGAGCTGGTGCTCCCCGCGAACCACCTCCTGAAGCCGGTGGACCTGGGGGCGCTGGCGGGGTGCGGGCACGGGAGCGTCAGCGTCCGGCGCAGGCCACGCGTGGCGGTCATCCCGACCGGCACGGAGTTGATCACGGTGCAGCAGGCGGCCCGTAACGGCCTGAAGCCCGGCGACATCATCGAGTACAACTCGCTGGTGCTCTCCTCCCAGGTGCGCGAGTGGGGCGGCCTGCCGACCCGCTACCCGATCGTGGTCGACGACTACCAGCTCATCAAGGCGACGGTGCTGGAGGCGGCCGCCAGCCACGACCTGGTGCTGGTCAACGCCGGGTCGTCGGCGGGGAGCGAGGACTTCACCTCGAGCATCGTGGAGGAGCTCGGGACGCTCCTGGTGCACGGGGTCGCCGTGCGTCCCGGGCACCCGGTCATCCTCGGCATGATAGCCGGCCCCGGCACCCCGGTGATCGGCATCCCGGGGTATCCGGTATCCTGCGCGCTCACCTCGGAGACCTTCGTGGAGCCCCTGCTGTCGCGCTGGCTCGGCGTCCCCCCCCTGGAGAAGCCGAGGGTGCAGGCGACCATCACCCGGAAGCTGCTCTCCCCGGTCGGGGAGGACGAGATGGTGCGGGTCACGGTCGGGCGGGTCGGCGACCGGGTGGTGGCGGCTCCGCTGTCGCGCGGGGCGGGGGTCATCACCTCGCTGGTCCGGGCCGACGGGATCGTGCGCATACCGCGCTTCTCGGAGGGGGTCGACGCCGGTCAGGAGGTCGCCGTCGAGCTCTACCGCAACCCGAGCGAGATCGAGCGCACCGTCGTCCACATCGGCAGCCACGACCTCTGCCTGGACCTGCTGGCGCAGCACCTGGCCGAGAGCGGGCGGCGCTTCACCTCCGCCAACGCCGGCAGCCTCGGCGGGCTGCTGGCCCTGCGGCGCGGCGACGCCCACCTGGCGGGCTCCCACCTGCTCGACCCGGCCACCGGCGGCTACAACGTCTGCTACGTGAAGAAGTACCTGCCGGACCTGCCGGTGGTGCTGATGACCTTCATGTACCGCGAGCAGGGGCTGATGGTCGCCAAGGGGAACCCCAGGGGGATCCGGACCCTCGCGGACCTGGCGCGGGACGACGTGCAGTACGTGAACCGCCAGCGCGGCGCGGGGACCCGGGTGCTGCTCGACTACCACCTGGAAAAGCTCGGGATCGCCCCGGAGACCATACGCGGCTACCGGCGCGAAGAGTTCACCCACATGGCCGTCGCGGTCGCGGTGCAATCGGGCGTCACCGACTGCGGCCTCGGCATCGCGTCCGCGGCGCACGCGCTCGGCCTCGACTTCATCCCGCTGGAGCGGGAGCGCTACGACCTGGTGATCCCCCGCGTCCACTACGACAGCGACCTGCTGCAGCCGCTGCTCGATCTGATCCGCGGACCCAAGCTGCGGCGCGAGATCGCGGCGCTGCCCGGCTATGACACGACCCAGATGGGGGAGGTCGTGAGCGAACCGTAGCCGGCGGAGGCTGCCTCAATTTGCGGCAACAGCGACATATTTGGTCACCCGCCGCAGCCACGCGACGGACCATGATTTCGCAACCATCCGGAATAACGGCATAAAACAATCGCCGCGCACGGTTCGCGCTTGGCACGCGTTATGTAAATAGAGTTATAACCAGTATTGGCATAGCTGGGGTGGCGATGCTGCCGAATTTGAATTACGACAAGGTTTGTCTCAGGCAATGCATCAGCAGGTATTGCCACGACCCCGACTATCTGGACGAAGCCCCGGCACGGACGCCGACTTATCAGCCGCTCGGGGGCCGGGCTATTGGCCCCCGAGCAGGCGCATCAAACAAGACAGGACCAAAGAGGCGTACAGAAGGGGGCTGACATGAAAGTCGCATTTTCCAGTTCTACAGGCATAGTCATCGATGAGAATTTCAGGAAGACGCGGAGTTTCACCATATGGGACATCGGGCCGCAGGAGGCCTTTTACGTGAACACGGTATCCGTCGGACCTGAACCGGGTTCCGAAGAGAGCCGGCTCGCGGTCCGTGCCGACCTGCTGTCACACTGCTCCATCGTCTGCAGCCGTGAGATCAACGGACCAGCGGCGGCAAAGCTGGTGGCTCGCCAGGTTCATCCCATGAAGACAGGCTTGGACACCCCGGTCGAGGAAGTCATCGGGAAACTGCAGGGAGTACTGAAGGCAAACCCTCCGCCGTGGCTGGTCAAGGCACAGCGGAGAGATCAATGTGGGTAATGCAGGAACCGCCATCGCGGCAACCTTTCCACGCGGCTTGTAAACGAGGAGGTCAATCATGTGCACAGGGAATAAGATGACTGAAAACACCGGAGCAGGGTGCCGGGGCAAATGCGCCGACCTGGCCCAGGCCAAGGCGCCGGAAGCCGAAGTGCTCAAACAGAAAAACGCATGCCACGGCGACCAGGAACATGCCGATGGAACCGCTGCCGCACAAACGGGGAGCGCATCGGCTTCCTAAAGTCGACTGGTTCGAGCCAGGCGCCATCATAGCAAAAATGCAGCGACGGGGCCAAACCTGCGGCCAGCTCCCTCTCCGTAAGGACAGGGTAGTTGCTGCAGCCGCCGTTATGTAGTTGATTACATATCGGCTGACGGCCGCACCAAATCAGCATCCAGAATAAGGCGAGAAACCACGTTTGGTGCTGTTCAGTGCAACTCGGCACCCCCTTGGCCCGCAGGGAGAGCTGCGCCCAGTATTTGCCGCGCCATGCGCTATATAGCAACATATATAACGGTAAGCAGAGCAAGGCGCAGGTCGCCATACAACGTGGCCCAAAACGGCGCCGCACCAAGGGAGACGACATGGAGTGGCTGAAAGCTGCTATCGACTACGGCATCATCGGACTGCTGCTCCTCCTGAGCGTGGCGGCGGTCGGCATCGCCCTGGAGCGCCGCTCTTTCTACCGGCGGGTGCTCATAGAGGAGTTCAGCAGCAGGCGCGAACTGGAGCTGGCCCTGACCCGGAAGCTGCACCTGATCGCCACCGTCGCCAGCAATGCCCCCTACATCGGGCTTTTGGGAACGGTCCTCGGCATCATGCTGACCTTCGCGGTGCCGGCGCAGCAGGTCCGGGCGACCTCGATCCGGGCAGCAACGAGTGGGTGACCGACACGGCACTGGATCTGACGGCCGCCTACCACCCCCGCTTCGTGCTGCTGACCTACGCCCGGCAGTATTTTGCCAGCCGGCTGGGACCGATGGACGCCGCGGAGCGTGGGCTCACGATGGCCGGGGTGTTCCAGGAGATCGAGCGTTTCATCGGAGCCGCAGGTTTTACACCGGTAATCGTCGGGCGCGGAGGCCTGACCCCGCTCGTGGGCACGATCGATTTGAGCTGTCTGGACGGCATCGGAGTCTCCACGCACTGGTCGGCGCGCTATGCCGGCCTGCACAAGGCAAGCTGCGCCGACCTGGAGCTGTTGCGGTCGGACCCGAACCTCGACAGGGCCGTGCCCCGCGACGAATTCCTGGCACTGTTCGGCGGCTCCCCCGAAGACGCCAAGCTGTTGCCCGAGTATCTGCTGGTCGCCAAACGGGGCTACGCCTTCAAGGCGCTGGGGTGCAGCGCGCGAAAGCCGGTCATGATCCCCGATGCGGATCATAGCATCCCCTTCTTCAGCCCTCTGGGCGCCCCCGCCGAACTGACCTCCATCCGGGGTCTTATCGACTCCGGGTTGCAGGCGGGGAGGCGGGTAGCCCTGATCATCCTGGAAGGCGTGGGCTGCCAGGACTTCCGGTGGTCTTTCACCACCTGCGGCAACAGCCGCGACTGGTTCTGCTATGAGCCCGGCGACGCCCAGCTGCTCGCGATACTCTCGGGGAAGCACCGGATCTTCGAACACCCGCCGGGTTACCTGTTTCATGCCAACCTAGGGGAGCAGAAAGAGTACCCCCTGTCCGGGCACTTCAAGAAGGTACCGGCCGGGACTGTCGGCGCCGGATTCGCCGGCAGGAGCCTTGCGGTCGGCAACAAGAGCATGGCACTCCATATGCTCTCCGGAGCCGACCTCTGCGTCGAGTGCTTCGCCCGGAACCACTACAACCAGGGGACCTTGGGGGTGATCCACCGCAGGGACAAGGTTTGACGCTGCCGCCGTGACCCGCCCGTACCGGGCAGTCTGTCGTTCTTTGCAAGAATCGGCACTTTACAATTCAACTGCCTTTGCTATTATGGATGCTTGGCAGCGGGCATCCCGTATTTCACCAACTGTCTAAGAGGAGTTGCCGTTCTGATGAAACAAGGAAGCTGTATCGGACTCGAAGGCAACCTCTGGTTCAGCAAAGAGGACCATAAATATCTGGGTGGCGACAGGATTGCGCTGCTGGAAAAAATAGAGGAATTCGGATCGATCACCAAGGCAGCAAAAGCAGTCGGCATCAGTTACAAAACCGCTTGGGACACTCTCAACACCATGAATAACCTGGCGGAACGACCGCTGGTCGATCGTCTAGCCGGTGGCAAGGGGGGGGGAGGCACCAGTCTTACCTCCGAGGGGAGGAGAGTAGTTTCCCAATTCAAAGCCATCCAGGAAGAGCACCGCCGTTTCCTGGGTAACCTGGAGCAAAGGCTGGGCGACACGAACAGCCTGCTCCAATTTCTAAGGAGGATTTCCATGAAAGTAAGCGCGCGCAACACCTTCGCAGGTTCCGTATCCGGCATCACCAAGGGTGCCGTCAATGCGGAAGTCACCATCACCCTCAAAGGCGGTGTCCCCCTGGTCGCGGTCGTCACGAACGGCGCCGTCGACAACCTCGGTCTTAAAGTCGGCACCGAAGCCTTCGCCATAGTCAAAGCCAGTTCGGTCATCATCGGCACCGACCTGCACGAATCCAAAGTCAGCGCCCGCAACGTCTTCTGCGGCACCATTTCCAAAATCATCGAAGGACCGGTCAACACCGAGGTCGACGTGGAGATCGGCGGCGGCAACGTCGTGAGCGCCGTCATCACCCATGGCAGCTCGCAGACGCTCGGGCTCAAGCAAGGCGGCCACGCCTGCACGCTGTTCAAGGCCTCCAGCGTCATCATCGGCATTAGCTGATCCTCAAGAAAGGGACAACGGCGACGCTGTCCCTTTCCTTGGCCATGCGTTATATACACCACTTTACAACGTCCCTTCAAAAGGGGCGGCGCCCCGCAGGCCCAAATCCCCTTATTCAGAGGTTCCGCCATGAAAACTGTTCTCAAGACCACCGCAACCCTGCTCCTTTTGCTGCTGATCGCCTCCCCGGCGCTGGCCGGCGACGTCAACCTGTCGGTGGCGGCGAGCCTCAAGGAAGTCATCAACGAGCTGACCGCAGGCTTCGGCAAAACGCACCCCGGCGCCAAGTTCCTGAAGAACTACGGCGCCTCCGGCCAGCTTGCCAAGCAGGTGGAGAGCGGCGCGCCGTCCGACCTATTCATCTCCGCCAACCTCGAGTGGATGGATTACCTGAGGAACAAGAAACTGGTCGACAGCGCCAGCGTCGGCACCTTCACCTACAACACCCTGGTCTTCGCCGGCCTGCCGGGCAAGGCGTCCTCCATGCACGACCTGCTGAAGCTGGACCGGATCGCGATCGGCAGCCCCAAGAGCGTTCCGGCCGGGGAGTACGCCATGGAAGCGCTCAAAAAGGCCGGCCTCGACAAGCAGCTGGAAAAGAAACTGGTCATGGCCAAGGACGTGCGGGAGTGCCTGATGTACGCCGAGCGGGGAGAAGTGGACGGGGGGTTCGTCTACCGGACCGACGCGCTCCAGGCGCTGCAGGCGAAGATTCTCTTCACCGTCCCGCAGGAGCTCTACCCGAAGGTCGTCTACCCGATGGCGCTCACCCTGGCAGGAGCCCATAACAAGGACGCCGCCGCGTTCTTCTCCTACCTGCACGGCAGCGAGGCGAAAGCGGTGCTGGCAAAATACGGATTTGCCGCCCGGTAAATTGCCCCACGACAGTAAAGGAGAACGTTATGGTGAGAATCACCTCCGAGCCGATCGTCCCTGCCCAGGTCTATGACCTGATCTCTCCGCAGGGCGCGGGTTCGGTCCTGCTGCATTTCGCCGTCGTCAAGCCGCAGGCAGGCGCCGGCGGGACCACCAGCTACATCGATTACGGCACCCGGGGTGACTCCGAGGCCGAACTGCGGGCCATCGCCGAGGAACTCGCCGATCGGTACAGCCTGGTGGACACCCTGCTGATCAGGCGGACCGGCAGGCTCGGCTTGGGAGAGATCATCTCGCTGGCGGCCGCCAGTTCCCCGAACAGCGCGGATGCCTTCGAAGCATGCCGGCAGGGGATACAACGGTTGAGAACAATGAAGACCATCATCAAGAACGAAGTGTGCGGGGGAGTTGTCTCCTGACACTGCAGCGCCACGAGTACCTCACCGCGCGGTCGGGCGAGTTACAGCCAAATCCGGCAGCAGGACGGTACGGTCCGGCTGCCGGATTTGGTTTTGGTGCAGGGGGAGCTAGCTCACGCTCTTGGTGAGGATCAGCCGTTGCGAGGGACCGAAGCCGCATTTGAACAGAAAGGCCTGCAGATCGAAGTTCTCCCAGGAGACCTGGGTCCTGACCGATTCCACCTTCAGTGTCGACAGGTTCAACAGCAACTGGGACAGCAGCGAGTGGCCGATGCCGGCCCCCTGGTACGCGGGGTGCACGCCGATGGTGTCGATGACCGCCTGAGCATCCAGCCTGCCGAACTCGCCGAAATCGACCCTTGCCATGATGAATCCAGTGACGATGCCGGCGTCCTCGGACACGACCGAGACGCGGATGCCGGACTCGTCCAGTACTTCGTTGGCCTTCGCCTCGAAATAGGGCGAGCGGTCCAGCCCGGTGTATTTGGTGTCGATCCGGACAATGGCGGGAAGGTCCTCCTTCTTGAAGGAGCGGACCAGGACACGGTCTCGGGCGAGGGTGTCGTAGTCGTTGCCCCCGGCCTCGCTGTGCACCTGCCATTTGCTGTCCATCCTGACGGGGGCGACTTCAGCCACCTCCTCGCGCAACAGCGAGGTGTCCCGCTCGATGATCTGGCTGGACGCCAGCCTGAAGCCGACCGCAGAGAAGAACCGGGGCAGCTGGCGGTCGGTCCACTCCGCCTGGGTCTTCAGGGTGGTGATGTTTTTAGCCTTCATCAGCTGCTCGATGCCGGCAATGACACGCTTGCCGACATTTTTCCCCTGGCTCTCCGGGGCGACGCCGATGATATCCAGCACCGCCACCTTCTCCAGCGAGCCGAAATCCCCCTCCTGAATCCGGGCGAAGGCGAACCCCAGCAGCGTCCCCCCCTGCTCCACTGCGCAATGGAGGAAAACCTTCGGGTTCGCCTGTACCAGCGCCAGCAGTTTCTTGAAAAACGATTTTCGCGAGGCGCCGGTGGCCGTGCTTTGAATGTCGGAAACCCTGTCCAGGTCCTCGGGACAGAGTGGGCGGATCGTGTAGTCGGACATTTTGTTCTCCTTTGTCGGCTCTAGGAAGCCTTCAGCAGCTGGTTCTGGGCCGCGAGCTTCTCGTGACGGAAGGCCCCCCAGAGCGCCGCGCCGATGGCGCCGGCGTACAGGGAGTCGGGAGCGGTCGCCACCTTGGTGGCCATCCCCTGCTTCACCATGCCGTCCTGAATCGCCTTCACCAGCCCCACGTCCAGGGCGAGCCCCCCGGTCATCATCACCACCCCCTGCTTCACGTCGATCGACTTCAGGAGCTTGATGAGCCGGTCCGCCATGGACTCGTGGATGCCGCGCAGGATGTCGCTCGGGGGGATGGAGCGCGACACCATGTTGATCACGTCGGTCTCCGCCAAGACCGCGCAGATGGAGCTCACCGGCTCCGGCTTCTCCGATTTCATGGAGAGCTCGCCGATCTCGTCCTGGGCGATCCCCAGGTAGCGCGCGATGTTCTCCAGGAACTGCCCGCTCCCCGAGGCGCACTGGCTGGTCATCCGGTAGTTGAGCACCTTCCCCTGCTCGTTGATGCTGATGGCCCGCCCGTTCAAGGCGCCGATGTCGAGCACCGCCCGCGCCTCCGGGTTCAGGTAGAGCGCACCCCGGGCGTGGGTGGTCATGGAGTAGAAGTGCCCGGTGCTGTTCTGGATGGTCTCCCCCTCCCCGGTCGTCGCGATGTAGTCGATCTCATCCCGTTTCAGCCCCGCCTTTTCCAGCACGTAGGCGACGGAATCCTCCACCAGCTGGTAGGGGTCGCGCTGCCTGATGCGGGTGTCCCAGCGGGAGACCCACTCCGCCTGGCCGTTTTCCACCCGGAAAAGAGCGGTCTTGACGACCCCGCTTCCTACGTCGATGCCTATTGATGTGGTCATGGATAACGCTCCTTTTAGTTCATCACGGTCCGGCGGGCGAACTCCGACCCGCCAAGGGCTCCGGTGTAGATGGATTCGTCGCTGATGTTGATGGTGAGGTCGCCGTAGTTGTCGTAGATCAGGTGGCGCAGCTCGTTCACCGCGCTCTCGTTCTTGGCCACCCCGCCGGTGAAGGTGAACTCGTTGGAGACGCCACCGGATCTCGACAGGATCGACATGGCGCGCAGCATGATGGCGCGGTGCAGCCCCGCCAGGATGTCGGCCTGGCTCTCGCCCAGCGCCAGCCGCCCGCGCAGCTCGGCGCCGGCGAACACGGTGCAGGTGGAGTTGATCCGGGTCGCCTTGGTGGCCTTCATGGCGATGGGACCCAGCTCGTGCAGGCCGATCTTCATCTCGTCGGCGATGTAGCCCAGGTAGCGCCCGCACCCCGCCGCGCAGCGGTCGTTCATCTGGAAGTTGACCACGATGCCGGTCTCGTCCACCTGGATCCCCTTGGTGTCCTGCCCGCCGATGTCCAAGACGGTGCGGGTCCCCGGGAACATCATGTGCGCGCCGAGCCCGTGGCAGAGGATCTCGGAGCGGATGTGCTCCTTCGGGAAGGGGAGCCTGACCCGGCCGTAGCCGGTCCCGACCACGTAGGTTTCTTCCAGCTCGACGTCGAGCACCCGCTTGAGCGCCCCGTGGGCGTCGGCCTCGCTCACCTCGACCCCCGCCACCTCCCGCAGCGCGCGGGCCAGGCCGCTCAGGAGCTGCTTGGAGACGACCTCGTCGGGCGAGACCAGGCTCTCGATGTCGATGATCGACTTGTCGTAGATGTTCAGCATCGCCTCGAAGCTGGTGCCGGACTCCTTGCAGACGGCCTCGGCGATGTTCATGAAGCGCGATCCCGCGATATCGCGGAAGAAGTCGGACTTCCTTTCCGCGTCCGGCGCGTAGATCTGCGGCGCCTCCCCCTCGATCTTCCTGAAGGTGGCGGCCAGGGCCTCCCGGAGCGCCCCCTTGCTCTCCTTGAAGCGCGGCTGGTCCAGGTAGGCCTCGCAGGTCTCCTCCAGCTGGGTCAGCTCGGAGAGGAACTGCTCCAGGCGGAAGTTCCGCTCCAGGTCGGCCAGCAGGCGGTCCGCGCCTCCCTTGGTCCCGAGGGCCTGGTTGAACAGGGTGAAGCGGGCGGAGATCTTCGCCTCCTGCTTGGAGACCCGGGCGGCGACGTCGTAGTTGGAGCGGGAGTTGGTGATCCCCCGGCCCAGGATGTTGGCCCCCTCGTCCATGAGCACCGCTTTGGTGGTGGTTGAACCGAGATCGATTCCGATAAATGTGCGCATGATGGATTCTCCCTTAAGCTGCCAGAGGTGCGGAGCCACCGGCCCGGCGCTTCTGATCGATCATCTGGAAGTAGCTCTCCAGACGGTTCTTGACGTTGGCCGCGGAGAAGTACCGCGGGTCAACCAGGTCGGTTTCGACGAAGGCGCCGGGCTTTCCGGTCAGCCTCTCGACTTCGCGCATCATGACGAGCTGCCCGGCGGAGAAGCTGTTGCAGCTCTTGATGGAGTTGATCAGCAGGCCGTCCGCCTCGTACTCGATGACGTTTCGGGCCAGCATGTCGACGCGGGTCGGGAGGTTGCGGTTGGTGTAGACCCCGAGGCAGTAGTCGGCCAGGGTCTCCAGCGGGTTGTCGGCGTCGTGGCGGAAGTTGTCGTAGTCGTAGACCCCGCCCACCTTCGTGTAGGAGCTCGCCACCACGACGGCGCCCGCCTCGTAGAACATCTTCCAGAAGTCGCGGAACGAGGTCCAGTTGGGGGGGCCTTCCACCACCAGGCGGTACTTCTCCTCCGGCATGTCACCTTCCGGGGTCTGGGCGCAGAGCCCCTTGTCGATGCGCTCCTGGATCTCGGCGCGCAGCAGCTTGTAGTACTCGATGCACTCGTCGGTGCCGCGGAAGGCCGTGAAGATGGGGCCCATGTAGTAGACGCCGCCGAAGTAGCAGTCGATGGGGGACGGCCTTCTCTTGGACTGCTCCAGCATCCAGACCAGGTCGTCCTCGGCTGTCGCGGATTTCCTCAGGTAGCCGCGCAGCCGGTCGATGTCGAACTTGATCCCGGAGACCTTCTCCAGGGTCGGGATCACCTCGTCCTTCAACTGCTTGACGATGTAGTCGCGCATGTTCTTGGTGGCGTGGCCGTCGGCCGCGTAGGGGACGTGCAGCATGACGGTCGGGCACTTGTACTGCTCGCGCAGGAGCTCGAACCACTTCATGAAGGTGAAGCAGCCGGTGTAGGAGAGCAGCAAGAGGTCCGGGTCGCGAAACGGCTTGCCGTTGGGGGCGATGTTCCCCTTGGCCATCATGCCGATGTCCGCCTTCACGTAGGTGCAGACGTCCTCCGAGTGCCCGCCGCGCTCCGCCTCCATGATCATCTCGCCCGACTTCTTGCGCATCGCGTTCTGGATGGCGTTGATCTCCGGGAGGTTGTTGGCGATGTCGAAGCACATCAGGAGCTCGTTCAGGTTCCCCGGCACGAAGGTGGAGGCGACCTTGACCTTGCCGGAGGTCATCTTGTCGTAGTTCCTGGTGATCATCTCCTTCTGGACGTTCTGCGAATTGGATTTTACGATCGTATTCTGGCTCATGCTGCACCCCACAATTTGATGGAATCGGCAAAGGTGCCGGCTTGTTCGCGGATCGGCTGCATCTGCCCCGAGTTCTCCGCGTACTGCATGGTGATGTACGGGATCTTCCGGGCCTCCAGGCGGCTCACCAGCATCGGCTGGTCCAGCAGCGCCGGGTCGCAGAAGCTGGGGGCGGCGAAGATGACCCCGTCCGCCCCGCGCTTGGCCACCGTGTCCAGCAGGTAGGCGCCCTTCACGTTGATGTCGTCCTCGTACTTGGCGGAGGTCTCCACCGACTGGTGCAGGAAGCTCTTGGAGAGGTTCTCGATCGGGTCGCCGCTGGCCGGGATGTCCCCCTTGATCCAGCGGTTCACCAGCATGAAGTCGTCGTCCACGATGTAGCAGCCGGCCATCTCCAGGGACTTGATCAGGTTCAGGGGGGGCTGCTCGCAGAAGGCGCCGGTGACGGCGACGCGGCAGTTGTCGCGGCGCGGGCGGTCCTCATGCTCGGCGGCGGCCAGGTACTGCTGCATCAGGAGTGTGTGCTCCTCCACCGGGAGCACCATGCCGGCGCGCATCAGGAGGTAGACCTCGGCGCTCGGGGTCTTCCAGGGTGCGGCGGCGCGGTAGTCGTAGACCTTGTTGACCCAGCGCCGGTTCTCGTTGTAGAGCGCGATGGAGTTGTTGATGGCGTCGTCGCTGATGGTCCGGCCCGAGAGCTTCTCCAGGCCCGCCTTCAGCTCGCGCAGCTCGTTGGCGTAGAAGACCCCCCCCACGTCGTCCTTGAAGTTCTGGGGCACGTCGAAGTAGCGCACGTACTTGTCCTTGAACAGGAGCATCCAGATGCCGGAGAGGTTCCGGATCACGTCGCAGATGGAGGGGAACATCATGCCGTCCACGAAGTCGATCTTGCCGGTGATGGCGAGCTCGATGGTGGAGCGCGGGATGCGGCAGATGTAGCTCTGGTAGTAGGCGTCGCCGTGGATGACCTCCATGTCGGCGCCGCCGCCCAGAATCCCCAGCGGCAGCATGCCGGCGGCGTGGATGATCTCGCGCGGCACGTAGACCGGCATGAAGCCGATCACCTGGCGCCCGGCCTGGGCCGCCTTCCACTCCCGGGCCTTGGTGTAGTTCAGGTCCTCGAAGATCTCCTGACAATAGGCGGCAATTTCTTTTACTGATTTTGTACTCATGATATCAGCTCTCCTCTTGTAGTAAGCACCGTGTTATGGATGGAGCCCTTCCGCTTTCCGGTATTTTGGTTCCGAAATACCACTTTAATGCCATGCAGCAACCCCCTTTTCCCGAATAATGTGTGACGGAGCAGCAGAGGCACTACGCCTCATTTTACTCCTTTTCATGGTGGCAATGCGTAGTAATCTGCCGCGCAACCCGTAGCTTAGGCCAGGCTTAACGCTTGAGCCAGTTTCGATCTGTGACATTCTCACGGGGTCAGCGGACCCCGTGCGTCCCCGTAGTCAGGGACACTCGCGCTCGAGAGCGCTTCAAGTTTACGCAGGACAGTGCCGCAAGTGAAGTCCTGACGCTACTGAAGACCTTGCGGGTCTCCAGGGCATGCCACATGCCGTATGCATCTGTTTCCATCTGTTTCCTGGTTGCATTGATTCCTCTTGGTGCAATGACGCGGTGCTTTCCGTAAACGACAGGACAAGGCCTTTGTGCCGAGGGCTCAACAACGTCGTTTCGTTCAGGACACGTTTCAGCCGTCCCTCTCTCATCGAATTCTTCGACCTGTTTGGCCTGGAAGGCGGCCTTGTACTTCAGGTATTTGATGAGTCGCCCGAGGTGGTTGCTGTTCTGAACGATCCGGCTGATTGCTGCATGCTCCACGTTTACCTGTTGTCCGACGCCAGCGCGTGCCTCCCAATTCCCGATAAGAATCGTTGACACCATCGGGTGATCTTTAAGAATCTTGTTCGCCATGGTGTGGAGATACTGTTTGGAGCGGTTACCTAGGGCGGCAATGAGTTTTGCCATCTTGGCTGACAGCCTTCGATACTCCCTGCTCAATGCCGGTTTCCCGGGTGGCAGATAACCTGGCAGCAGCGGTCCCACCGACCTGCTGGCGTGCTTCAGCTCCTTCCGGTAGCCGGCAAGCTTGACGGCGCAGGGAAGTGCCTCCCTGCGTGACATGAGGCGGTCAATCGACTGATAGATTTTCAGGTTCAAATGCTGCAGCGGCGAGATGTCGTATTCCCAGACCGTGCCGTCGCTGCGCAGGCAGGTCAGCGCCGTCCTGCAGCCCGGCTCCACCACCAGGGTGTGCCGGTTTCCCTCGGCTCTCGGCAGTTCGAACCTGGTCTCGAGGCAGACCGAGAAGCCGTTTCTGTCGTCATGGGTAAGAGTCACGCACTTGACCGACGCTTCGGTTATTTCATGAGGCAAGCTCGCCTCTATCCAGTCTGAAGGCACCCTTCCGTAGGCAAGTCTCAGGGTTTTGCCCCTGAATTCAAAGGAAACTCCCTGCTGAGGGTACTTGTGGCTGTGAAAATATTTTCTCGATTTGAACCCGGGAAAGTTGGCATTGGCTTCCCTGGACGGCTCATCAGCTGTCCTGCCTTGTTTCTTCCTCTTTGTCTTGCATGACTTGGTGGCAATACTGTGGCTCTTGGCAACCTCCTGGAGCACCTGTGAGGATGCTGCTCTCAGCCAGGGGTGTTCTGTTTTCAAACCGGGGAGCAGTTTCTTGATGGTTTCATAGCTGTCACACCAGTTTTTCCCTGTCTGGTGTTCGGTAAACCGGTTCCAGGTAAAAGCCACGCAATTGGAGGTATCCCATGCCTTGCCGGTGTCGGCGTCATTGAGCGCCACCGGCATCTTGAGGGTCAGGTAACCGTAGGCCTCTGAGCCCGTCACCGCACCAGCCTTCCCCATGAATTTTTCGGCATATGTCGCCATGCGTTTCCCCACCATGAAGAGACCTGACCGATAGCAACCTTTGGTACCATGACTGTCCCCGTGACATCCCTCGGCAGCGTGACGCGAATTCCCGCGGCAGCAATGCCGCGCTGCACGGGGCCGCGCCCCCAAAACGAGGAGGGGGCCCTCCCTGGATGGAAGACCCCCTCGACGTCGGCGGACGGAAA
>Ga0316217_10000311_pt1 | contig 70855 bp, 53 predicted proteins | sample 1anoAmetaG_FD_203633 | JGI IMG/M metagenome (GOLD analysis project Ga0316217, IMG submission 203633) | Freshwater microbial communities from Trout Bog Lake, Wisconsin, USA - 1anoA | ecosystem: Environmental > Aquatic > Freshwater > Lake > Hypolimnion/Profundal zone | place: USA: Wisconsin... | reverse complement strand
ATATCGAGTCCGGGGCGGATGTTAAGGTGGTAAGTATTGCCGAGAATGATCTGCGAGCCCATCTCCACCAATTCACGCGGATCGATGGCCTTAACGCTGCCCTGCGTCCCGACCGACATAAACACGGGCGTATCCACGACCCCATGGGGGGTAGTCAATCGCCCCAGGCGGGCTTTGGAAGTCGGGTCGGTCTTGAGCAGTTCAAACATGCAGCCGAGCTTCAACCACTCGTTCCCAGAGGGCAACTGGAAAGTGCGGGGTTGGCCCCCAGTTCAACGACCAGGCCTTCCCTGGCGGCGTCGACTTTGAGCGATGCGCTTCGGTCCGCGACTAGCGCGCGCGCGCGCGCGACCATTTGTTCGATCGCGGCGTCGTCGTGATTTGGGTCGTGATGGAAAAGAAAAAGGTGTTTGACCTCGGCTCGCAAGGCGAGGGCGACGACATCATCCATGCAACCGTGGCCCCAGCCGATGTGCTGAGCGTATTCATTGGCATCGTACTGAGAATCCATGATGAGGATATCGGCGCCATGCAAGAAATCGGTTAGCTTTTGATCTTCCCCGCGTTGGTAGGCCTGCGCCGGCGTTTCGGCCTCATCGTTATAGTCGGCGTAGAGGTCGTGCCGCGATTCGTTATCCGGGAAGAAGGCAACCGAACCTTGCGCAGTGAACAATCGGTAGCCGACGCAGATGCCAGGGTGATTCGCATAAAAGGCCCTCACGCGGACGCTGCCGACGTTGAACTCCATGTCCTTGAGTTCTTCAATTTCGAGGTTGGCGGGTACCTCGCGCAGGCCGATGGGGAAATACGGGGTATCCATCTGGCCGGACAGGACAGTGCGAAGGCCATCGCGGGCGCCTTCGTAGCCGAGGATGCGCAGTCGGTTTTGCGGCCGGTAAACCGGCGAAAAAAAAGGCAGCCCCTGGATATGGTCCCAATGGGTGTGAGACAATAGCAGGGTCGCGAGCAGCGGTTTCTCGGCGAACTCGGCGGACAACGTCAAACCCAGGGCGCGGAGTCCCGTGCCCGCGTCAAGAATGAGGATTTCGCCCGCGGCTCGGACTTCAACGCACGAAGTGTTGCCGCCATAGACCACGGTGCCCGGGCCGGGTGTGGGAACCGAACCCCGCACCCCCCAGAACCGGACGAGTGTTGTGTCCGAGAGTTGGGCGGACTCGTCCGTCAGGGCTGCGGGATCGGGTCCTGACTGGGCTTGGTGGCTTGGGGAGCGCAGGGCGGCCAGCAATTGCTCGGACCTGATGGGCTTGGTCAGATACTCGTCGGCGCCGGCTTCGCGAGCCGCATGCCGATCCGCTTCGTAATCCCGGCCGGTGGCCACGATGATCCTCGAACCGCGCAGCGTCTCATCGGCGCGGAGGGCGGAGCACACCTGGAAGCCGTTGCATCGGGGCATGAGCAGGTCGACCAGGATGACGTCGGGGTGGCGCGCCTTGGCCAGCGTGATCCCGGCTTCGCCGTCCGCAGCTTCGAGCACCTGCCAGCCGTGAAATTGGAGAATTTCGCCCATGATTCTGCGGAATCCGCCATCGTCATCAATAATCAGAATGGTCTTCACGAGCGACATCGCTTACAGGCAACGCCCCATACTAAGCCGCGCGCGCCACCCAGCGCAAGCCGCCTTTTTTCCGCGCTTTCGAAGATGATTCGTTGACATTGCAGAAGAAAATTCCTAAAAACTGAGCAGGCTCGTAAAAGAAATATATGCAAAGCGTCGCACTTGGTTTTCTTGATTACGCCATTTTGGCGATTTACGTGATCTTCGTTATCGGCATCGGCTTTACGCTGAGGCGGTACATGAAAAGCTCCTCGGACTTTCTGACCTCCGGCCGTTCCATTCCCGCTTGGGTGACCGGTTTGGCGTTTATTTCAGCGAACCTGGGCGCGCTCGAACTCGTCGGCATGGCCGCCAGCGGGGCCAAATACGGCATCGCCACCTGCCACTTCTACTGGGTGGGGGCTATTCCCGCAATGGTGTTCCTGGCCGTGTTCATGATGCCCTTCTATTACGGCTCGAAAGCCCGCTCCGTTCCGGAGTATTTGAAAATGCGGTTTGACGAGCGGGTGCGCGCCCTCAACTCGATCGCCTTTGCCGTGATGACGGTATTCGCCTCGGGCATTTCTATGAATGCGCTGGCGAAGCTGCTCAATCAGCTCCTGGGTTGGAATTACCATGCGGCTTTGTGGATCTGTTCTGCCGTGGTGCTCGTATATGTCCTCAAAGGGGGACTGACTTCCGCCATTTATACAGAGGTGTTGCAATTCTTCATGATCGTGCTGGGGTTTGCGCCGGTCGTGTACCTCGGATTGCGCGATGTGGGCGGTTGGGATGCGATGACCCACGCCCTGAACGGCGTCTCGACCGATCCGGCCGCTCTGCACCTGAAGGAGGCCGGCACCACGTACGCCTCGAACGCCTGGACGAGCGCGTGGCAACCGCTGCTGGCGGGCCCGAAAAACAACCCGATGGGCGTGGACTTGTTTGCGATGGTCTTTGGCCTCGGCTTCGTGCTTTCCTTCGGCTACTGGTGCACCAACTTTCTGGTGGTTCAGCGGGCGATGGCCGCCAGGAACATGGGGGCTGCCCGCCGCACGCCGCTGATCGCGGCGGTGCCCAAGATGCTTTTCCCCGCGCTGGTCATTTTGCCTGGCATGCTCGCCGTCGCTCTCGCCTCGATGACTGGCAAAGGTTATCGCGTCCCGCCGCCGGCCCTGGAGGCAAGCGCGATCGAAGCGGCCGCCACGGCCGTCAAAGCCGCTCCTCAACCTGCTCTAGCGCAGTTGATTGAGTCGGTCAGTGTCGCCCAAAACGGCGTCGATCCCAAAACCGGAAAGGCAAAGAAGCTTATCGGTTTCGACCAAGCCAAACTGGCTGAGGTCCTTAAGGGATACGCGGACAAATCGATCGAGAAGGCCGAGACAAAAGATCGGACCGATTTTGTGAATGCGTTGAGCGATACGGTCACCGATTACGATTACGACGGGGTAATTTTCTCGCTGGTTAAGCGGTATTGCCCGACCGGAATGCTCGGTTTGGCCCTGACAGCCTTGCTCGCTTCATTCATGTCGGGTATGGCGGGAAATGTCACCGCCTTTAACACGGTATGGACTTATGATTTGTACCAGGCCTACATAGCCAAGAACAAGAGCGACCAGCATTACTTCTGGATGGGACAGGCCATAACGGTTGTGGGGATTCTCCTGAGCATTGCTTGCGCCTATTTCGCCAGGAATTACAACAACGCCATGGACATCATCCAACTGGTGTTCGGATTCGTCAACGCGCCGTTGTTTGCGACGTTCCTGCTGGGCATGTTCTGGGCGCGTTGCACGGGGACGGGAGCATTCATCGGTTTGTTCGGAGGCATTGCCAGTTCGGCAGTCTTCCACGCCGTGACAATCGCTTCCGGCAATGCCCCCGGGGTGAAAGGGGGCTACCTGCAGGTCGTGCAGACCTTCCCGAGCGAGATGGCCCAAAACTTCTGGCTGGCGACCTTCGCGTTCCTCATCTGCCTGGCGCTGACCTTGAGCATCTCTCTGATAACGGCGAGGACCAAGAGCGACAAAGAACTCGAGGGCTTGGTCTATTCGCTCACCGCCAAACTCAAGGACGAGCACGAGGCTTGGTACCTGCGCCCATCGGTCGTCGGGGTCCTGCTTCTCCTGTGCTGCGTGATTCTCAACGTTATTTTCCGTTAAACATCTAAATCTTATTATGGGACTTGATATTCGCTGGCCAATCGGCCTCATGTTTTCCCTGATCGGCATCTTGCTGGTTGGGTATGGTCTAATCACCGTATCGGACACCGAGATGTACAAGCGGTCGTTGGACATCAACGTCAACCTGCGATGGGGATTGGTGCTGGTGGTGTTTGGGGGCGCTATGCTGCTCATGGCGTGGCGCGGGAGCAAGCAGGCTGTGGCAGCCGCGCAGAAAAAGGCGTAAGCTTTGGCTCCGGCGCTCTTTGAGTTGGGCGTAACTTGCGTCCGGAACCCCGGTCGCCCGCCCCGAATGAGCTCCGGCTCGCAGGTTCGGCGCCCGGCGTCGAACCGCGCCGCGCCAGTTTCTCTAGCGCGGCGATCCCCGCCGCGAATTGGATATAATGAAAGCAACCATTAAGAAATCGAGTTTTGGCAAGTTGCCGGACGAAACGCCGGTCGACCTTTTCACCCTGGAAAATCGGCACGGCCTGCTGGCCAAGGTGACGAATTACGGGACGATCATCACGGAACTGCGCGTTCCAGATCGCGCGGGCGCGCGCGCGGACGTCGTGCTTGGCTTCGAGAGCCTGGAGGGTTATCTCAAGGGGCATCCCTATTTTGGCTGCACTGTGGGGCGCGTGGCAAACAGGATCGCCAAGGGCCGGTTCATCCTCGATGGCCAGGCCTACGACTTGGCCGTGAACAACGGGGCGAATCACCTTCATGGCGGACTCAAAGGTTTCGACAAGGTCGTTTGGAAAGCCGAACCGCTCGAAGGCGCGGCTGTGAAGTTCTCCTATACCAGTCCTGACGGCGAAGAGGGTTATCCCGGCGCGCTCGCGGTCATCGTCACCATGACGTTGACCGACGACAACGAGTTGCGCATTGATTATGTCGCCACTACGGACAAGCCGACGCCGGTGAATCTCACCAATCACTCCTATTTCAACCTCGCCGGCGGTGGGGATGTCCTCGGGCATGAACTCATGATCCCCGCGACGCATTATACGCCGTCCACCGCCGATTCGATCCCCACCGGGGAGATCCTCCCGGTCAAGGGCACGCCCTTTGACTTCACGAGTCCGAAGCTAATCGGCGACCGGTTCGCGCAGCTTGAAAGCGATCCCATCGGCTACGACAACAATTACGTACTGGACGGAGGCGGCAAAGAACTGATTCTGGCGGCGCGGGTTCATGAGCCGCGCAGTGGTAGAGTCATGGAGGTGCGCACCACTGAACCCGGAGTGCAACTCTACACCGCTAACTACCTGGACGGCACCCTTACTGGCAAGCGCGGAGTGGTGTACAAACGTCACGCCGCTTTCTGCCTCGAAACCCAGCACTACCCGGATTCTGTCAACCAAGCCCGATTCCCAACGACGATTCTGCGTCCAGGCCAAACCTATCTCCAGACCACCACCCACAAATTCTTAGTAAGTTGAGCGCCCGCGGGCGGCCGAGCAAAGTCCCGTCGGCCGGTTGTTGAGCGCGGAACTTGGACCGATAGTTGTCCAGCCTCCTAACACACCATTTCTTATGAGTCTTCAAGAACTTAGCGTCACTGTCTCGCAACAATTTGAGCAGGCCTACGGCCGGCCCCCGCGTTGGATTGCCGCCGCGCCCGGGCGTGTAAACGTCATCGGCGAGCATACGGACTACAACGATGGTTTCGTGCTGCCGATGGCGATTGAGCGGTACACGCTCATCGCCGCGGCCCCATCGGTTGACGGCGGAAAAACCATACGTCTGCGCTCAACCGCCGGAGGCGCCGCGGTGTCGATCGACTTGAACCAGCCGCTCACGCCCGCCGCCAAGGGCGCCTGGCACAATTACCCGCTCGGCGTCATTGCGGGTTTTCTGGCCCAGGGGCTGAATCCGGGCGGTTTTGACGCGGTCATCTACTCGACGGTGCCGCTCGGCGGCGGACTTTCAAGCAGCGCGGCCCTGGAGGTCGCCACGGCGACCCTTCTCGAGAGTATCACCGGCAAGAAACTCGACCCGGTCCAGAAGGCGTTGCTTTGCCAGCGGGCCGAACATGAATATGCCGGGATGCCTTGCGGGATCATGGATCAGTTTATTTCGGTGATGGGCAAAGAGAATCACTTGCTGCTGCTCGATTGCCGCTCGCGCCAGCCCGAGTTGGTGCCGATGGCAGATCCCGCCATGGCTCTCCTAATCACCAATACTAATGTGAAACACGAGTTGACGGGCGGCGAATACGCCAAACGCCGGGCTCAGTGCGAGCAAGCCGCGAAGGTTTTGGGGGTCGCATCGCTCCGCGATGCGACGGCGGACCAGCTTGAGCAAGCGCATGCCCGATTGGAAGAGGTGGTTTATCGCCGCGCCCGCCATGTGATTAGCGAAATTGAGCGGACAACGCACGCCGCCGAAGGCGTGCGCGCCTCGAACTGGCCGACCGTTGGACAGTTAATGTACGCAAGCCACGCATCGCTTCGGGATGATTACGAAGTGAGCTGCCCGGAACTGGATGCCGTCGTCGAGATCGCGCAATCCATCGGAGCCAAAGGCGGCGTCTTTGGTTGCCGGATGACCGGAGGCGGGTTCGGCGGCTGCACGGTCGCGCTGGTTCTCGCCGAATCGGTGGACGCTATCTCCAACCGGATTGCCGCAGAATATGAGCGGCGCACGAAGATCAAGCCGACTATCTTTGTTTCGCGTCCCGCAGCCGGGGCCACGGTAATTAAGGGTTAGAGCCGGCCGTCGGGCTCCATCAAGATCCAGTGGCAGGGCGTGGCCGAACGGGGCGGGGGCTGGCCGTCTCGACGGCTTCGCGCCGGAGGCGCAGGGATTCAATCCCCTAAGGCATGTGTCAGGTCAACCCGGCTATGGACCTTCCCGCCTAACGCTTTCTCCATCGTCCCAACGATGGCATCTGCCATCTGGTCGCGCAGGTCAGAGCTTTCGGCCTCCACCATCACGCGGACTATGGGTTGCGTACCGCTGGCTCTTACCGAGAGTCTGCCGCGCCCCTGGAGGGTTGTTTCCGCCTCTTTGAGAACGGCAATCACGGCGTGATTTCCCTCCCAACCGTTCAGGGTCGGAAAGCAAACATTGACCAGAATCTGCGGCCAGTTTTCGAAACCGTCGTAGCACTCAGAGGCCGGGCGTCCTTCCCGCTTGAGCACCCTCAACACTTCGAGCGTGGTAACCAGTCCGTCGCCGGTTGGACCATGCTGGGAGAAGATGATGTGCCCGCTTTGCTCCCCGCCGAGCCTTGCGTTGAGCTCGGCCACTCGGGCGCTGACGTACTTGTCCCCAACCGGTGTCCGCTCCAGTCGGATGCCGCGGGCTATGAGGTATTTTTCGAATCCACTATTGCTCATCAGCGTGCCAACCACCGTTTGGGGGGTAAGGCGGCCGTGCCTGCTCCAATGAGCGCACCACAGCGCCATCGTGCGATCGCCGTTGATCAGCCTGCCCTGTTCATCGCTGAAAACCGCCCGGTCCGCATCTCCGTCGAAGGCCACGCCCAAATGGGACTTCGCGGTCTTCGTGAGTTCCTGCATGGTTTGTGGTTTGGTTGCTCCGCCCTCCAGGTTAATGTTCATCCCGTCTGGTTGGCACCCCTGGAGTTGGACATCCGCTCCCAATCGCCGGAGGATCTCGGGGCCCAATTCGTAAGCCGCTCCGTGCGCGGCATCCAGCGTCACGCGGATTCCCTCAAGTCTTTCGGGTATAATCGTCTCAAGATACGCGAGATACCGAGCGACCTCGTGTCGCGAGGCCACGAGGTCGCCCACTTCCGCGTCTTCCGGCCGTTGGCCGGGGACGTTTTCCATCAAGCTCTCGACCACCTCCTCGGTCTCGTCAGGCAGCTTGCGTCCATCGTGGCCGATGAGCTTGATGCCGTTATCAGGCGCTGGGTTGTGGCTGGCGGAGATGACGGAGCCCATGCCATAAGCCCCCGTTCGCGTCAGGAAGCTGACGCAACCGGTCGGAACGATCCCCAACGAAAGCACCTCGATGCCCGCGGAGCAAAACCCGGAAGCCAGCGCGGCGCTCAGCATGGGTCCGCTCCGGCGGGTATCCTGGCCGAGAACTACCCGCCTCGCCAGCCCCTGCGTCCGGATGTGCGCGCCGCCGGCGAAACCTACTCGGAATGCCAATTCAGGCGTTAGCTTGCGGTTCGCGATTCCGCGAATGCCGTCAGTACCGAAATATTTGCGACTCATTCCATCCCGTAAGATTCTCGGAGCTTGTTAATAAATCAGGGTGTTCGAGCCACTGCATGCTGTCAAACGGAATCCCCCGTCGGCGGGCCGGTCCATCTCCGCAACTCAAGCCTCGGTGAACGGTTAAATATCGGCTGCGTTTCCGGCAGGACCGTTAGGCGCGCTCCCCTGAACTAAAGTAATCCGGGCTCGATCCGAAAGGACCCATGGGGTTTGGCGCATAAAGCCCAATAGAAGGGTCTGGTATGGATAACCGGTTGGAAGCTCTTGCATGGACCTTCGACTTCGACACGCAGGGCCAACTCCGCGCGGGGTTTTTCATCTCGCTGCTGAGCGCGCGGCTGTTGGCCCGGGTGTTCCGATCGACCTCCGATCGCGGATCTTCGAGCGATTTTTCACGACCAAACCCGCCGGCGTAGGGACGGGGTTAGGGCTCTCGCTCGCGCACACTTTCGCGCTGGAACATCAGGGCCGCATTTTTTTTTGCGATGAATCCTCCCTGGGCGGAGCGCGGTTCACTTTGGCACTGCCGCTGTTGGTCCCGGCGGTTCTGAAGCCGGCAGCGTCCGCCGCACAATGGTCGAGGCGGCTCCTGCCAGCGACCGGGCTCAAGCGGTCGCTCCCTATCCCGCGCTGGCGGTTGCGGGCGCATAGCCGATGGCCCGACGCGCTCAGGCAACGGAGGGCTAGCGCAGTCTGGATAACTGCGCTGCCCGGCGCGCGCTTCCTAAAACCCGGCCGGCAGCCGCAGACAACGATCGATTCGGCAGGGGTCGGTTTCCGCGTCTGGAGCGAAAGCGAATCGCCTTTCTTCCCGACCGCACGCTTCGACCCAAGCTGGGTCCGCTGAAAATTGCGGGAGGATCTGTATCCGATAAACCCGGGCGGCCAGAAGGCGCTTGGCCTGGGCCGCCATACAGCGGCAAGTCAGGGTGGAGACGGAATGTCTCCCGGCGAATAAGTAAACCATGGGACCCATGGCCGTGGGCCCGTCCTCAATGACCCGGGCGACAACCGTGGCGGGTGCTTGGTCAGCGCCGCACTCAATGGCAAAATGCCGACCCGACAACGGCGGGCCGTATTGGGCGCGCGCGGCCGATTCGACCGAGTCGGAGACGAAGATTAACCCGACGGACGAGGTTTCGGTCAATACCTCCCAAATGGCCGGTTGTGCCGCGCTGTCGAGGGTGATTCGGATGCCTTGCACCGTCAGCGCGTCCGGCACTGCGGTCAGGCGAGGATAATGCCACAAATAGGTTAACCGGAGATGGTCCCGCCCGTTGATAGGGACGGTGTCAGTCTTGGCATAAACGGTAGGCGGCGCGAGGGTAGCATTCGATCCACCCTCAGCGGGGGCCAGGCTGCCGATCAGGTCCCGGTCGAGGAGGGCGAGTTGGTTGGTGGCTCCGACCTCTTGCAAGATCAGCGGCGCGAGGCGAAAGGTCAGATCCGCATTGGAGCCTTCGGCGGGCTTGAAAAGCAGGACATTGAGGAATGAGTTTGAGGCTCGCGCGTAAATCTCCTGGCGGGTGGAAGACAGCCCGGGCGCGGGCGCCGCGGTATTCCCCGCGGGAGCGGCGCGTGGACGGGGAGCGCAGGCGAAGATCAGCACCAGGCCAAGGAGCGTCACAACCACGCCCACTACTGGTTGCGCGCGTGGCGCCCTCGCTTCAGTCTGAGGCTTGCCCGTGTTAAAACCCCTTGACATACCCGTTCTCACGGAACCATTGAGTGGCCTCGGCCAGGGCCTGCTTGGGCGGGGTCTGCGGTAGCCCGAGCTCGCGGATGGCCTTGGCGGGGTTGAAAAACATCTTGTATCGAGCCATGCGAACGCCGGCCAGCGGCGCCCGGGGTGGCTTGCCGGTAAAGCCCGAAAGGGTTTCGTTCACATAGGCGGCCGCGAGGGCGACAAAGTAGGGGACGCGATGCCTGGGAGCCGGAACGCCGGACACCGCTTCCAGAACCGCGAAGGTCTCTTGCATCGTCCAATTGCCTTGGGCATGGCCGAGGATATAGCGTTCGCCAATGCGCCCCTTTTCGGCCGCCAGGATATGCCCTGCGGCTACGTCGCGTACATGCACCCAGTTGAGGCCGGTGTCGAGGTACGCGGGCATCTGGCGGTTCAAAAAATCCACGATGACTTTGCCGGTCGGCGTTGGCTTCGCGTCGCGAGGCCCGACCGGCGTGCTGGGATTGACAACGATGATTGGCAGGTTGCGGCGGGCCAAGTCCAAGGCGACCTGCTCGGCCTTCCACTTCGAAAGCTTGTAGTGGTTTCGCATCTGAGACTCCGAGACGGGCGCCGTTTCGTCGGTGGGTTGGGTCGGCGTCAGGCGGGGATCAGGCAGGCCGATGCAGCCCACGGTGCTGGTATAGATGATGCGGCTGCAACCCGCCTCGGCGGCTGCCTCCAGCACATTTCGCGTGCCGTCCACGTTGGCGGCGTACATCGGGGCGTAGTCTTTGAGCCAAAGATGATAGCTGGCGGCCACATGAAAACACCATTCGCAGCCGCGCATCGCCGCCTTGAGCTTCGCCGGGTCGCTCACATCTCCCTCGACCGCCTCGTAGTCGGCTTGCTCCAGCCCGCGCCGACTGCTTCCCGCCCGGACCAGGGCCTTAACCCGATGACCACGCGCGATCAACTCATGCGCGAGATTGGCGCCGACGAAGCCCGAGGCCCCGGTGACAAAGCAATTCATAGCCGCGTTTGTGATGAGATCGACCTTAGAACTCGACGCGGGTCGCGTAATCCGCCTGAAGCGTCACTGGCCCGAGCAGGCCGGATTCGACGAGCGGATCGTTCTTCTTCCACAGCCGCCAGCTTGTGAGCGTGAAACGGCCGGTAGGGCTTGGCATGCCTCGACTGAGCCAACTCGGCCATGACTTCAGGGTGCCATCCGGGTTCCGATCGCTATCTTCGGGGAGTTGTTCGTCGCCGATCTGGCGATTGATCCACAGATTGACGACCTTGGCCTCAAGGACGTTTGCGCCGGGTCTCAGGTCGTCCGTAACGTCGACCCTGAAGGGTGGTTTCCAGAGGATGCCGAGGTCTTTGCCATTGAGTTTTACTTCCGCCATCACGGCGACTTGGCCCAGATCGAGGAAGATGCGGCGTTGTGGGGTCAAGAAACCCGGCCGCGTCTCGAAGGCCTTCGTATAAGTGGCGGCGCCGGAGAAATACTTCACGCCGGGATCGCTGTGCTCGCTCCACGACCTCAGCCGGTCGAGAGTTACGTGGTCAGGGGCGCCCCATTTCGGAGGGAAACTCAGTTCCCAAGGCCCCTCGATTTCCATCTGAGAGTCAAAGTCAGGAATTTTCACGACCTTGCTTCGGCCGCTAGCCGTCTTAAGACTGTATTCGCCTGCAGACGAGGCGAGAAACGTCAGGCTGCCGGTGGGATTACGCATTACAAAGGGTCTGCCAACCGAGGACGGCCGGAGTCCGGCGTCGTCGATCATCGGGACGCCGGAGCGGGAAATTGAGACGATGCGCTCGGCTTCGACAGGGGCCGCTTTCCGAAAGAGCACGAATACCGAGCCCGAAGGGCCGAGTTCGACGGGCACGCGAGTGATGCCGCCGACCTCGTTATAGACGGCGGGATGCTCGATGCGGCCGGAATCGGGCCACCAGAACTCGGGGCGGCGGCCGCTAACCCGGAACGAACAGATCGCCTCGTCGCTCCTGGGATTCTTGTTGGCGACGAAATAGGCCTCGGTGTCGCCGATGGTTTTGTGGATGTACCGGAAGGTCTCAGGCGCGGAGCGGTTCTGGGACGCGAAGTCGGGCGGGACGCCTTGGCGCGCGAGCAGGTCGCACACCAGGTTCGCATCCGGAATGGGATCCGCGACTGGCAGACCGCCCTGCACGGCGCCCCAGGGAGCCATGCCGTAAGGGCCGAGGTTCAGCGCGGCGGTCCATTCGGCGCGCAGCGCGGAGTCGGTGGTCCATTGGGCAGGGGGCGTCTGAGAGGCTTGCCACTTTTCATCCGTAGCCACGGAGACGATCCGCCCCTCGCCGTAGTTGACTTTCAACAGGCCAATGAGTCCAGCCGGATTGGGGGCATCCATGGTATTGATCGCCTCGACACAGAGTAGGTTTTCGCCCGGTTTGAGCAATGACGTCACATCCCGGGCATACACGTGGTCCCATTCCGTACCGGAACCGGCGGGGTGGCCGTTGATCCAGCATTTAAACTCATTGTCGGCCGTCATCTCGAGGCGCGCGGAAACCACTTGACTGCTAGCCTCCAGCGTTAGCAGGCGTCGGAAGAAACGCTTTCCGGGCGGCGCGGACGCGGCAGGATTGCCTTCCTTGAACCATATCCATCTCGCTGATGCCAGGGAGTTCTCAACCTCCAGCGACTTGGGCGGACTAGGAGAAAACTCCCCGCCCCAGAAGATGCGGCCCTTGCCCAGGGGCCGCGCCGTGACTTGGGCCGGAGGTTGGCCCGCGCCCCAGAGTTCGGCGACCAGCGCCTTGACCTCCTCGTCGCACCGGGGGTAGCCGCTGAGCCCGGGAGATTTCTGGGGCGGCGCCCCCACCACCGTCGCGCCCGCGACGACGAGATCTTTGATCTTCCTGAGCAGGGCAGGGGTCATAGTTTGGGTTTGGGGCAGCACCAGCCAGCGATAGCTCATACCGTCCGGCAGGACCAACCGGCCGTCCTTGACTTTCATGCGCGTGAGCACCACTTCCGGCGGGCAGCCGTCGAAGTCATAGGCGGGGCGGTCGTATCCCGACTTGACTGGGGACTTGAATCGCTGCGGGGACATTTCCGGTTCGAGGAAGCAGAGATCAGCGACGAACAGGCCCTGCTGAAGCAGGAACTGGCAACGCGCCAGGTACTCGTGCCAAGCCTTGGATTGCTCCCACCAGGTTTGGGTGCGTTCGTAATGGAGGCCCCAAGGGCCCATTGACATGCCGGGTCGAACATCGCTCCAGGGCTGAAGCGCGTAGCGATGAAAGACAAAACGGTTGATCCCTTCGCAAAAGGCCCAATCTCCCAAATCCTTGATCAGGGCCGGATGCCCCTGCCATTTTTCGGCATCGGTGGCGGTGAACGCCTCTGCACCCAGGATTCGCTTGCCGTAGACATGCGCTGCGGAGGCCATTTCGGTGCAACTGTAGGCCGCGCCGAACTTGCCCCAGGACCAGAACTCGGCCATCGGTTCGTCCGCGCGCCCGCCGTAGGCCATGTCGTCGGTGGGCGAGCCGTCGTAGGCCTCGATTGAGAGCCGCATGCCGTGCCGGCGAGCCATGCGACTGAAATGGGCGGCGTAGTTTTCCAGCAATAGATCGTTCACGGTGGCGCGCACGTCCCATAGGAAACGCTCGGAGATCTCCAGCGAATCGACCACCCGTCCCGCCATCACGGGAAGCAACGGCAGCGGGTCGTACCCCCGCAACCGCCGGAACTCCTCGCGAAACTTCGGCGTCCAGTTCTGCGATCCCACCTCCCAGCTATCGATATGGGTGGAAATGAGGGTTTTCGTTTCCCCGGCCAACGATTTCGAGTCATCAATAAGTTTTTTCATCAACCCCGCGAACATCGCCTCGGCGGCCTCTTTGCTCAGCTTATCGCATTCCAACCCGCGGCCAGCCATGGGGGCGGGATGGTTATCGGTGCCGGTCGTGGTGTGTCCGAGGCGGAGCAGGGTCCAGTTGCCGGGCGGCGCTTCCCACGCCAATCGCCCGTCGCGATCGCATTTGGCCGTCAGATCCATGATTTGGCCGCGCGGGATCACGACATTCGACGGGAGGGAAGCGAACTCAGCCTGCGAGGGAATTTCCTCGCGAGTGTCAGCCGATTTGCCAGGGAGGTGGGAGATGACATAATTGCTTGGCGGGGTCGGGAAGGCGAAGAGGGCTATATCTCGGTAGAAATCCTTGAGCGCTTTGGGCTGAGCGATGACCTCGTTAAACGATCGGGGCCCGGTGACGCTGGTTTCCGTCCAGACGACATGCTGCATGGAGAGCTCAGGAGTGATCCACGGGCCGCCGCTGCCGCACCAACCGGCATCGTTGTTCATATTGACTTGGAGGCCCAAACGTTGGGCCTCCGCGCAGATGTGTTTGAACAGATCCCGCCACGGTTGCCCGCCAAACGCCGCTGGCCCGCGCGGCGCCCCCTGGTCGGTCTCCATATACAACACCCCGCCGATGCCGACGCGCGCCATGGCTTCAAGGTCAAGCGTGATACCGTTGCTGCTGATGTTTCCGTCCAGCGGGAACCAATAGACCCAGGGGCGCGCGGAAGCCGGCGGGTTGCGAAACCCGGCCTCCAGCGCGTCGGAGGCGAAACTAATCGCCCCCTCGGTGAAGATCATGCACGTGAGTGCCCACGCGCTGAGCCTCAGTGCCAACGGCGAGGGCGAAGTGTGAGCTGGACAGTCCAGTCGGGCGCTATCGGGTATCTTCATAGTGGTCCACGGTTTGGTTTACGGACTTGATAATGACTTCTCCGGTCATCTTAGCGACCTCGCTTGGGTTTTGCCAGATCACAAAACCAAGAAGATCTAGAGGTTCGAACGGTGAAAGGCGGCGCTAGATTCGGCCGAGCCGGCGATGATCGCCTAAAACGCATCCGCCGATATCGGCTGGGACGTATTCGAACGACACTGGTGATCTGAGAAGACATCCATAATCCAGGGCTTGCGGTCTCTAAACCGGCGTGGTTAAGATGCCTCAACATGAAACGTGCTTTTTGCAGGATCGCTTTTTCATTGGTCGCAGCTTGCGTGGTGACAACCAGTGCCATCGCCGGTGACTTTCTCATCCGGGACGGTGATCGGGTGGTGTTCTTAGGGGACAGCATCACGGAGCAACGACTCTACACCACTTATATCGAGGCCTATGCGCTGACGCGGAAGCCCCATTGGTCCCTCTGGTTCCGCAACGTTGGCTGGGGCGGGGACACCGCGTGGTTGCGTCAACGCGCGCACCCGGACGAGGGCAAGCTCTTTGCCGCCGATCCCGACGCGCAACAAAAAATGGTGGTCGACGCGGTCGGCCGCGGATTGGAACGTGATGTCCTCCCGCTCAAACCCACGTTCGTGACCGTCAAGTTCGGGATGAACGACCACTCCTATCAGCCATTTCGCGAAGACATCTTCGGCGCGTACGTCCGGAGCCAGACGCGCATCGCCGAGGTTCTGAAGACGCGCGGCGCGCGCGTGGCCTTCTTGACGCCTCAGCCGATTGAAGACAAGCGATCCGATCCCGACCAGGACCCGCGCAACCAATCCTTGCGCAAATTCTCCGACGGGCTTAAGGGAGTGGCCAGCGCCCAAGGCGAGACGTTCGTGGACCAGTTTGATCCCTACATGAGCATTTTGCTCCGCGAACGCGCTGGAAATCCGCCCGGAATGGTTGGCGGCGGCGACGCTGTCCACCCGGGCCCTATCGGCCACACCGTGATGGCGTGGGCGATCTTGAAGGGAATCGGCGCTCCCGCCCTGGTTTCCCGCGTCGAATTGGATTCCGCGGCCCAAAAGATCGTCGCCACTGAGCGTTGCCAAGTCGAGAATCTCAAGGTGTCCGCCGCGTCGATCAGTTTCGACCGGGCGGATGAGGCGTTGCCGATGCCGATCGACGAGCGGGCCGGGCAGGCGCTCAAGCTCGCACCCATCCTTGAGGACCTCAACCGCTACGAACTGCAAATCGCTGGCCTGGCGGCCGGCGCTTACGAGTTGAGCATTGACGGCGATGCGGTGCTCAAGGCCAGCGACGGCGACTTAGCCAAGGGTCTAAACCTGGCAACGCAGGCCGGTCCCATCACCGCCCAAGCCCGGCTGGTGCTCAGTTTAGTTTTCCAAAAGAACAACGTTTATTTCAATCGATGGCGCGACGTCCAGCTCTACTCCTTTCCCGGTTGGGCGCAGGGTCCTGAGGCGGAGGATAAGCGTAAAGCCGAGTTAGATCGGATGGATAAGCAGATCGCGGATCTCGAACGTCAAATCGACGCGGCTCGCAAGCCCAAGCCGCATCACTTTGAACTCAAGCCCATCGGGCAGTGACTGTGCCTAAGGCGCTGTGGCTTGTCCTCTGCGCGCTGCCCTGGCTCTGCGTGGGGGCAGAGCAGGGGATATCCGCCAGCCTCGCCGGCGCAACCCGGGTCTATGATGCGCGGGACTATGGGGCCAAGGGGGACGGCATAGAGCTGGATACCGCAGCCCTTAACCAAGCCGTTGAGGCGTGCGCCAATGCCGGTGGGGGACAGGTGTTGCTCCCTCCAGGCCAGTATCTTTCCGGCACCGTCCACCTCCGCAGCCATGTTACGTTTTTCCTGAGCGCGGGCGCGACGCTCATGGGAACGACCAACCTGGCGGACTATAAACCGCCCGCAGCCCCCTCCTTCATGCCTGAGACCCGTTATGGCAACTGGCACCGGGGGTTGCTGGTGGCGGAGAACGCCGAAGACATCATGGTGTGCGGGCCGGGGACGATCGACGGCCGCAGGGTTTTCGACCCGAAGGGCGAGGAGCGCATGCGCGGCCCGCACACGATCACTTTCGTCGGTTGCCGCGGATTCGCCATTCGCGATGTTTCCATCATCGACTCCGCCAACTACGCGGTCTTTTTCCAGGTGAGTACGGACGTGGACGTGCGGAATGTGAAGATCACCGGGGGGTGGGATGGCGTGCATTTCCGGGGCACGCCCGACCATTGGTGCCGCAACGTGAACATTTTTGGCTGCCAGTTCTACACCGGGGATGATTCCATCGCCGGCAGCTATTGGGAGAGTGCTGTGATCTCGGGCTGCACTGTCAATTCTTCCTGCAATGGCATTCGCCTCATCGGTCCCGCGCGGCATCTCATCGTGGATCATTGCCTCTTTTACGGCCCCGGCTTGCGACCGCACCGCAGTTCCGGTCGCACGGATATGCTTAGCGGCATTATCCTGCAACCTGGCGCATGGGAGAGGACCGAGGGCTTGTTGGATGACGTTTTTATCGCCAACAACTCAATGCGGGATGTGGCGTCGCCCGTTACGGTTTGGATCATGCCTGGCAGCCAGGGTGGGAATATCACCATTTCCGGCCTGGAGGCCACCGGGGTGTACCGCGCCGCGCTCTCGGCGGAGAGTTGGTCGGACTCCCCCATTACCAATGTGGTGCTGCGGAACGCCCACATCGAGTTCTCGGGCGGCGGCCCGGCACGGTCGCCCGGCCAACCGGTCCAGAAGCCGCATGTGGACGTGCGTCCGCTCCCTGCCTGGGCCGCCTACGCTCGGGACGTAGCGCGCCTCACCATCGAGGACGTCCGTTTCAGTCTGGCGACGGAAGATTCCAATCCCGTGATCTTCGCAGACACGATAGGCCGGCTCCACATGGATGGGGTCAGGTTCGCGCGCGTTCCCAGTGTCACCATCCCGTTGTTGTTCACCAACGTTGCCCACCTGGAACTCCATGGAACCGACGATCACTGATTGCGTGAATAGCTCATGGCCCGTTAGACCCCTGGGGATCGTTTGGGCCTTCTCAACAAGTCTGGATTCGCGGCCTTTTCTGGATCAAACCAACAGGAGGTAGGCCACCAAAGTTCCCCCGAAAAGGACGGTTACCCCGAAGGGAAGCCATAGGTCCGGATCCTTGATGGAAATAGGTGGTCTTTCTTCCCAATTTACAGCGGTATCCAACGCTTAAGGCCACGTCAAATTCCTGCGAGGGCTTTTCCAAAAGGGGCAAGGACGGCTGAGTTCCCTCCGTTTTCGCCTTTCCCGGCGGCAAAAAAGGGTGAACAAATGGCAACGCGGGTGAAGTCCAGCAACCGGTTTCCCGGCACATTCCAACTACGGACTGAAGAGGCCGCTTGATTTCAGGCTAACCAGTTAGAGAACAATGTAATTTTAAAGAGTTTTAGCTATGCAGACCAATACTCCCCCTTCTCAGCGCCTTGAATCGTCCCATGACATTCTGCGCCATGGTCAGCGTCATCCCCTGGACCCTATTTTTTCCCCAAAGGTCGTCGCGGTGATCGGCGCGACCGAAAACAAGGGTAGCGTGGGCCGAACGGTATTTCAGAACATGGGCCGCGGTGGTTTCGGCGGGACCGTTTATCCCGTGAACCCCAAGCGGCCGAGCGTCCTTTGCGTCAAGGCGTATCCCAACGTCGCATCCATCCCTGAAAAGGTGGACCTGGCGGTCATCACGACTCCTGCGGCCACCGTTCCGGGCCTGATCCGCGAGTGCGCCGAGGCTGGCGTGGCGGGAGCGGTGATCATCTCCGCCGGGTTCAAGGAAACCGGCCCGGCCGGGGTTGAGCTCGAGCGCCAGGTTATGGAGGAGGCGCGAAAGGGCAAGATGCGGATTATCGGGCCAAACTGCCTTGGCGTCATGAATCCGCACAACGGTCTGAACGCGACCTTTGCTACCACCATCGCCCGGCCCGGCAACCTCGGCTTCATTAGCCAGAGCGGCGCCCTTTGCACCGCGATCCTCGATTGGTCTTTGCAGGAAAATGTTGGGTTCTCCTCCTTTGTTTCCATCGGCTCGATGCTCGATGTCAATTGGGGCGACCTCATCTATTATCTAGGCGACGATCCCAATACCAAGAGCATCATCATTTATATGGAATCGATCGGCGACGCCCGGTCGTTCCTCTCCGCTGCGCGCGAGGTCGCCCTGACTAAGCCGATCATCGTCATCAAGGTCGGACGGACCGCGGCCGCCGCCAAAGCCGCGGCTTCCCATACCGGCTCGCTCACGGGCAGCGACGAGGTGCTTCAGGCCGCCTTCCGCCGCGTGGGCGTCCTCCGCGTCGAGACTATCGCCGAACTCTTCCACATGGCCGAGGTGCTTTCCAAGCAGCCCCGGCCGGCCGGCCCGCGCCTTACGATTGTCACCAATGCCGGCGGCCCGGGGGTGTTGGCCACGGATATGCTTATTGGCAGCGGCGGCAGTCTGGCCGACGTTTCGCCCGAGGCGATGGCGGAGTTCAACAAGCTCCTGCCCGCCGCTTGGAGCCATAACAACCCCATTGATGTTCTGGGTGATGCCGGCGCCGACCGCTACGCCAAGGCCGTCCAAATCGCCGCCGCCGATCCTAACAGCGACGGCATGCTCGTTATTCTTACGCCCCAAGCCATGACCGACGCCATCGGTACCGCTGACGCCCTCCGGCCCTATGCCAAGATTCCGGGCAAACCGCTCTTGGCCTGCTGGATGGGCGGCAAGGAAGTCGAGCCCGGCGAAGACATTCTTAATGCCGCGGGCATTCCTACCTTCAAGTATCCCGACACTGCCGCGCGGGCTTTCCAATACATGTATCGCTACAGCTACAACCTGCGGGGCCTCTACGAGACTCCCGCGCTGGTAGCCGACCAGAGCGCCGATGCGGCCGCCTGCGCCAAGGCGGAGGCTCTCCTCCAGCATGTCCGCAAACAGGATCGCACCATCCTGACCGAATTCGAGTCCAAGCAACTCCTCGGCATCTATGGAATTCCGACGGTGGACACGCGCATCGCGCAGACCGAAGAATCCGCGGTCAAGCTGGCTGGCGAGATCGGTTACCCCGTGGTCCTCAAGTTGTACTCGGAGACGATCACCCATAAGACCGATGTGGGCGGCGTTCAACTCAACCTCCGCAATGATGCGGCCGTCAGCCGCGCCTGGAATGCGATTGAAAGCGCCGTCGCGCAGAAGGTCGGCAAGGAGCATTTTCTGGGCGTCACCGTCCAGCCAATGATTGAGTTGAGCGGTTACGAGCTCATCATCGGCAGTAGCCAGGACCCGCAATTCGGGCCGGTGCTTTTGTTCGGTTCCGGCGGCCAGTTGGTCGAAGTTTACAAAGATAGTTCCCTGGCTTTGCCGCCGCTCAACGCGACCCTGGCCCGGCGCATGATGGAGCAAACCCGCATCTACCACGCCCTCAAAGGCGTGCGCGGCCGCAAGCCCGTCAATCTGGCCGGGTTGGAAGAACTCATGGTCCGCTTCAGCCAACTCGTGGTCGAGCAGCCCTGGATTTCCGAAATCGACATCAACCCGTTGCTCGCCTCGCCGGAGCGGCTTATCGCGCTCGATGCCCGCGTCGTCATTCATGGCCAAAACATGACGGAAGACAAGCTTCCGCGGTCCGCCATCCGGCCTTACCCCATCAAGTATGTCGAGCCGTGGACGGTTAAGAACGGGACCAAGGTTACCCTCCGGCCGATCCGGCCCGAAGACGAGCCTTTCCTGGTTAAATTCCATGAGAGTCTCTCGGAGGAGAGCGTCTATTACCGCTACTTCAGCCAACTGAAGCTCGATCAACGCATCGCCCACGAGCGCCTGACCCGGATGTGTTTCAACGACTACGATCGTGAAATCGCCCTCGTCGCCGAAAACAAAGACGCGCAGACCAACAGGATTGAGATTCTTGGCGTGGGCCGCCTCAGCAAGCTGCGAGGGCTCAATGAGGCCGAGTTTGCCTTGATCATCAGCGACCAATTTCAGCGCCAAGGCCTGGGCACCGAGTTGCTCAAGCGTCTCGTCAAGATCGGACGCGACGAAAAGCTCGCTCGCATCAGCGCCAATATTCTCAAGGAAAACCATGCCATGCAGCACGTCGCCAAGCGCGTCGGGTTCCAGCTCAGCCGCGAGTCCAGCGACCAGGATTTCAAGGCTGAAATCCTCCTCTAACTCGCCAATTAATAGACACATCGAATTATCATATGACGCCAACAAATAATACCGGCCTTTCGGACCACCACGCCAATGGCGAGGAGTTCAAAACGCTCGACGGCAATGAGGCAGTGGCCTATGTCGCCTATCGCTGTAATGAAGTGATGGGCATCTACCCCATTACCCCTTCCTCCAACATGGGTGAGTGGTGCGACCAATGGGCCTCCGAGGGCGTGAAGAATCTCTGGGGCACCGTCCCGCATGTCGTCGAAATGCAGAGCGAAGGCGGCGCTGTCGGCGCTGTCCATGGCGCCCTCCAGACCGGGGCCTTGACCTGTACCTTCACCGCTTCTCAGGGGTTGCTCCTCAAGATCCCCAACATGTTCAAGATCGCCGGCGAGCTAACCTCGACCGTTTTTCATATCTCCGCTCGCGCCCTGGCCACCCACGCCTTGTCCATCTTCGGCGACCACAGCGACGTTATGAGCGCCCGCTCCACGGGTTTCGGCATGCTCAGTTCGGCCAGCGTGCAGGAAGCCATGGACTTTGCCCTCATCGCCCAGGCGGCCACGCTTGAAGCGCGCGTTCCCTTCCTCCATTTCTTTGACGGCTTCCGCACCTCGCACGAGGTGTCCAAGATCCGGATGGTCAGCGAGGCTACGATGCGCCAGATGATCAGCGACGATCTGGTGATTGCCCACCGCATGCGCGGCATGAGCCCCGACCGCCCGGTGTTGCGCGGAACGGCGCAAAACCCGGACGTATTCTTCCAGGCCCGCGAGGCTTGTACTCCGTTCTTCGCCAAGTGCCCCGACATCGTCGCCAAGGCAATGGACCAATTTGCCGCCCTCACCGGCAGGCAATACAGACCTTTTGAATACGTAGGCGACCCGAACGCCGACCGTGTGGTGGTGTTCATGGGCTCGGCCAATGAGACGGCCCATGAGACCGTTGATTACCTGAATCAGCGCGGTGCCAAAGTCGGCGTGCTCAAGGTGCGGCTCTATCGGCCTTTCGACGCTCGCCGCCTGATGGAAGCTCTTCCGGCCTCGGTCAAGGCTATCGCCGTTCTAGACCGCACCAAGGAGTCCGGTTCTTTGGGCGAACCGCTTTACCTCGACGTCGTCGCCGGCCTCAACGAAGGCCTCGTCGCCGGCTGGGGTCAGCTTCGCGCCCTGCCTCGCGTGCTCGCGGGCCGTTACGGTCTCTCCTCCAAAGATCTGACGCCGGCGATGGTCAAGGCCGTATTTGACAACCTGGCCGCGGCCCAACCCAAGAACCACTTCACCGTCGGTATCAACGACGATGTCTCAGGCTCCAGCTTGCCGTTCGATCCTGAGTTCTCGACCGAATCCGAAAAGGTAGTCCGCGCCCTCTTCTACGGCCTCGGTTCTGATGGCACCGTCGGTGCCAACAAGAACTCCATCAAAATCATCGGCGAGAATACCAACAACGAAGCTCAGGGCTACTTCGTCTATGACTCCAAGAAGGCTGGCGCGGTCACGATCTCCCACCTGCGCTTCGGCCCCGACCCGATCCGCTCCATCTACTTGGTTAGCAGCGCCAACTTCGTCGCCTGCCATCAGCCCATCTTCCTGGACCGCTACGATATGCTCCAGGCCTTGGTCACGGGCGGGACTTTCCTCTTGAATACGGCTTACGGGCCCGAAGAGATCTGGGACAATCTGCCGCGCCCGGTGCAAGAGGGCCTCATCAAGAAAAAGATTAAGTTCTACGTGATTGATGCCCTCTCCGTGGCCAAAGCCACGGGTATGGGTTCGCGCATCAACACCATCATGCAGGCTTGCTTCTTTGCGCTCTCCGGCGTCCTGCCTCGCGAGGAAGCCATTGACCAGATCAAGTACACCATTAAAAAGACCTACGGCCGCAAAGGCGAGGAAGTGGTTCAAAAGAACATCGCTGCGGTCGATCAGACGCTCGCCAACTTGTTCGAGGTCAAGTTTCCCGCGAAGGCGACCAGCATTAAGGAACTGCCTTCGCCATTCTCGGCCGATGCGCCTGAAGAAATCGCCAACACTCTCGGGGTTATTTACGGCAACCGCGGCGAGGAACTGCCGGTCAGCGCCTTCCGCGCCGATGGCACGTTTCCCACCGGCACCGCCCAGTACGAGAAGCGCAACCTGGCCGTCGAAATCCCCGTTTGGGATGAAAAGACCTGTATTCAGTGCGCCAAGTGTTCGGCGATCTGCCCGCACGCGTCCATCCGGATAAAAGTTTATGACGCCCCCCAACTCCAAGGCGCCCCGGCAACCTTCAAATCCACCGACGCCCGCTCCCCGGAATGGAAGGGCATGAAGTGGACTCTCCAAGTCGCGCCCGAGGATTGCACCGGTTGCTGCCTCTGCGTCGAGGTTTGCCCCGCCAAGAACAAGACCGAGGCCAAGCTTAAGGCCATTAACATGCGGCCTCAGCCGCCTCTGCGCTTGAGCGAGCGGGATAATTTCAGTTTCTTCCTCACTCTGCCCGAGTTCGACCGCCGCAAGATCAAGGTCGGCCAACTTCGCCAACAGCAGGTCATGCAACCGCTCTTCGAGTTCAGCGGCGCGTGCGCCGGTTGCGGCGAGACTCCGTACCTTAAGCTGCTCACCCAACTCTTTGGCGATCGGATCGTGGCCGCCAACGCCACCGGTTGCTCCTCGATCTATAGCGGCAATCTTCCGACCACGCCCTATGCCAAGAATAAGGAAGGGCGCGGACCCACGTGGAACAATTCTCTCTTCGAGGATAACGCCGAATTTGGCTTGGGCTTCCGAGTTTCCGTGGACAAACAGAAGGAATACGCGGGCGAATTGGTCCAGAAACTCGCTCCCAAACTCGGTGACGACTTGGTAAGCGCTCTCCTGAACGCAAGTCAGACCGATGAAGCGGGCATCTATGACCAGCGCGAGCGGGTTGCCGCCCTTAAACAGAAACTCACCGGCGACACCGCGCCTGAAGCCAAAATGCTCATGGCATTGGCCGACTCCCTGGTTCGCCGTAGCGTCTGGATCATCGGCGGCGACGGTTGGGCCTACGACATCGGCTACGGCGGTCTCGACCACGTCCTGGCCAGCGGACGCGATGTCAACGTGCTGGTCATGGACACCGAGGTCTATTCCAATACCGGCGGCCAATGCTCCAAGTCCACCCCGCGCGGCGCCGTGGCCAAGTTCGCCGCCGGCGGCAAGGCCCTTCGCAAGAAGGATCTCGGCCTGATTGCCATGACCTATGGTGATATCTATGTCGCCAGCGTGGCCATGGGCGCGAAAGACGAGCAGACCCTGAAGGCCTTCATCGAGGCCGAATCCTATCCAGGTCCCTCGCTCATCATCGCCTACAGTCATTGTATCGCGCATGGCATCGACGTCGACCGCGGCGTTGGCGCCCGCCAACAGCGACTGGCAGTAGAGACCGGTCAATGGCTGCTTTACCGCTTCGATCCCCGCCGAGCCGAACGGGGCGAGAATCCGCTGCAAATCGACTCCGCCGCCGCCAAGGGCAAGGTGCAGGATTTCCTGCTTTCGGAAAATCGCTTCAAGATGCTTACCAAGAGCAAACCGGAGGACGCGAAGAAGTTCTTTGCCCAAGCGCAAGGGGATGCCGACCGACGCTGGCTGCACTATCAATATTTGGCTGGCCGCGACCTCAAACCTGCCGCGGCGGCTCCGGCCAAACCTCAGACATCGGTCGATCAGCACCCTTAACTCCTAAGGACGTTCCTCCTCGGGCGGCCAGCCGGCCGCCCTCTTCTCCCCCTGGCGGGAGAGGAGAGGAGGAAGGTCCCAACCAATTTTTGCAAGCATCTCCAAATTAGCAACACGCAAGACTCTATGGATCTCTCCACGAAATATCTCGGATTGAAACTGCGCACCCCGCTGGTACCCGCTGCTTCCCCGCTCTCGGAAGAAATTGATACCATCAAACAAATGGAAGACGCCGGCGCTTCGGCCGTGGTGCTCTATTCACTATTCGAGGAGCAGCTTCGGCAGGACAGCGCCGACTTGGCTCATTACCTCGAGCAAGGTACTTACAGCACTTCCGAGGCCCTTACCTACTTTCCCCAAGCCGAAGAGTTCCGCATCGGACCCGAGGAGTACATCAAGCACATTGCCAACGCCAAGCGCTCCATCGGCATCCCTATCATCGCCAGCCTCAATGGCTCCTCCACGGGCGGTTGGACTGATTACGCTAAAGGCATCCAACAGGCCGGCGCGGACGCCATCGAGCTCAACATTTACCACATCCCGACCGACATGGATGTTTCCTCCGCCCAGATCGAGCAGACGTACATCGACATCGTCAAGGCGGTCAAATCCACCGTGACTATCCCGGTGGCTGTTAAGCTCAGTCCGTTCTTCACGAATTTTGCCAATATGGCCAAGCGCCTCGATGAGACGGGAGCTGACGGCCTGGTGCTGTTCAACCGGTTCTATCAACCTGATATCGACCTGGAGGCTCTCGATGTTCGGCCCAACATCCTGCTTAGCACCCCCATGGCCATGCGCGTGCCCCTGCGTTGGATCGCCCTGCTCTACGGCAGGCTGCGCCCGAGCCTGGCCGCCACCAGCGGCATTCATCGCGCCACCGATGCCCTCAAGATGCTCATGGCCGGCGCCGACGTCACCATGTTGTGCTCTACCCTTATCCGCCACGGCGCTCGCCAGATCGGCGTCGTCGAGCGCGACCTTATCGCTTGGATGGAAGAGCACGAATACGAGTCGGTCACCCAGCTCAAAGGCAGCCTTAGTCAGAAGAACTGCGCCGATCCGAGCGCCTTCGAGCGGGCCCAATACATGAAGGCGATCTCCCAGTTTCCCTTGGCTAAGGCCTCTTAGAGTAACTGATACTTGGTCATCGCTCGCCGCTGAACCTACCCGGATTCGCCAGGCGTTATCTTCGTTCTGGCAGCTCAGACCGGCAGATCCTTGCCGGTTGTGGTTACCGTCAGTTTGCCATGCTTGACGCCTTTGGCGGCGACGAGTTCGTCGGCGATACTGCGGATCTGGGAGGCTTTGCCTCGAACGACGAGGACCTCGAGGCAGTTGTGATGGTCGAGGTGGACGTGCAAAGTTGAAATGATGACGTCGTGGTGGTCGTGCTGGATGTCCGTCAAGGTGGCCTGAACGTGTTGTTTGTGGTGGTCGTAAACCAGCGTGATGGTGCCGGCGATCTCCTCGTTGCCAAATTTCTGGCGATGCTCGACCAAGTGGTCGCGGATCATGTCCGCGATCGCCAGCGACCGGTTGCTGTAACCCTTTTCGGTCGTCATCTGGTCCAAGTCCCGCAGGAGCGCCGGGGCCAATGACGCACTGAATCGCGCGGCCTGTTCTTGTTTCATGACAATATTGCTTTCCGCCGCATCTTAGAACGCGCCGGTGGCGTGTCAACCGTATGGATCTCGGTCGTTCTCCTCGATTCCCTTGACCGGCCGTGGCTCCGACGGCATAGTGAGCTCAGATTTATGACTCAGGCCCTCGACTCGCCGCCCGTTGTGTCCCATGCCCGCCTGCAATCCTCGCAGGCGCGGGTGTTTTGGCTGCTGTGGGGCGCTTACGCTTCGTACTATTTGTGCCGGGTGAATTTTGCCGTGGCGCAGCCCGCCATCCTCAAAGAGTTTCCGAGCTGGACGAGCGCGCAGATTGGGACCATCCCCTCCACCTACGCGGCGGTTTATGCGGTGGGGCAAATCGTTAATGGCACTTTGGGGCAACGCTACGGCGCTCGTCGTTTAATGACGATCGCCTTGCTGGGGGCGATGGTCACCAATTTGTTGTTTTCGTTTTGTAACTCCTTCGGAACCATGCGTCTCCTCTGGGCTTGTAATGGCCTGTTTCAGTCGGCGGGCTGGTCGTTGATGGTCCACACGCTCTCAAACTGGAACACTTCGGCCCGCCGCGGCATTCTCATCGGGCGGCTTTCGACTTGTTATACGGTGGGCAACGTGCTCTCATGGCTGTTGGCGGGCTTCTTGTGCGAATCTTTTGGTTGGCGCGCCTCCTTCTTCGTCCCGAGCCTGTTGCTCCTGCCGATGGCGGCGGTCTTTTTCCTGTTCCTGCGCAATTCACCGGAGGAAGCGGGATTTGCGCCTGTGCGGGACGATGTCGGCCAGCAGGCACCCGCCGCCGCGGTGGCGGGCGGCGCTTCAGGCGACTGGGATTCCACCTGGGCGATCCTGACCACGACGTTGCGCAACCCGGTGCTGTGGATTCTAGCGACCGGCTTCTTTGTCATGAACGCGGTCCGCTATACTTTCATGAACTGGAGCGTGCAGTATATGGCCGATTTCCACGGCCGCAGCATTAAGAATAGCGCGCTGACTGCGATTATGATTCCACTGGTCGGTTCGTTGGGCGCGATGTCCGCGGGTTGGGCCTCGGACAAGGTTTTCGGCAAACGCCGGGCGCCGGTTTGCGTCATCATGATGCTCGGGCTAGCGGTCGTTTGCGCGGCGATGACCCTGGTGCCGCATGGCCACTGGGGGGCGGCCACGGTATTGCTTGGGTTGGCGGGGTTCATGATCTACGGCCCCGACGTACTGATGAGCGGGGTGGCGACGGTCGACTTGAGCCATCCCAAGGCCGCATCGATTGCCACAGGTTTGACCATGTGCCTGGGCGCGTTGGGGGCTATTTTTTCGGGCGCGGGCGTCGGTTACTTGAAGGACCTCGGGCATGGCAATTGGTCCCTGGTGTTCTGGGTGCTGGCCGCGCTGCCGTTGTTCCCGGCCTTGTTGATGTTGACGATCTGGAATGTGCGCCCGAAAGGAGCCAAGTGATCGAATCCTCAGCGGCTGCCAATCTCCAGCTAGACCTAAGTCCCCCGAAGCGAGTCCGGCGGCCGTTGGCGGGGCGATCCGCTGGCGGAGCCTCGAAGTGCCGGTTGGAGGGTCCTGGATGGAACGGCAAGACTCGCATCGCCCTTGAGTCCTTAATCAGCCAAGGCGCCGGACGAGGGCTTCCGGTGGTGTTCGACTTTGACAACACCATCGTGTGCGGCGATATCGGCGAGGCGACGCTGGCGATGCTGGCCCGCTCGGGGGTGCTGACGCCCGCAAACGCGCGTCCCGAGATTTGTCCGCCGTTTCGCCTTCCCGATCGCAAATGGGTCCGGATACGGGCGTGCGCCGATGTCACGGAATACTACGAGGCGATGCTCGCCCCGACCGCCCATCTCGATCGCGACCCCACGCCTCTGGCCAACGGTTACTCCTGGGCAGTCGAGGTCATGGCGGGCTTGCGGCCTTGGGATATCGTCGAGGCTACCCGCGCGGCTTACGAAGGGCCGAGGAGGATCGAGGTGACGCCCGGAAAGACCAGTTATCCGGCCCCGTTTTTTTATGCCGAGATGATCGAATTGTTAGCGGAACTGATCCGCCTCCGATTCGAGGTCTGGGTGGTGTCCGCCAGCAACGTTTGGAGTGTGCGCTGGATGGTGCTGGAGGCGCTTAATCCGTTGTTGCGCGAACGCGGTGTGAAGACAGGTTTACGCGGCGACCACGTCATTGGGATTTCATGCCTTTTGAGCGACGCAAAAGGCGGTCTTTACAAAGACAGCCTGCTGGCGCGTGAGAATGAAGGTTATGCGTCGTTGGAAAAAAAGGTCCTGGCCCGGTTCCGCCTGACCAGCCGTTTGCATTTCCCCGCGCCCACGTACTCCGGCAAAGTTGCCGCCATTTTCGATGCCCTGGGCCGCAACCCCTATCTGGCGGCTGGGGATAGTCCGGGCGACCATCCGATGCTCACGGTGAGCGAGAACCGGTTGTGGATCGCCCGGGTGGAAAAACCGGGTTACCTGCAAGCGACGCGTGAACTGACGCGGAAGACCGGGGCCGCCGGCTGGCTGTATCAGGCGGTCCGGACGAAGGGCCCCTCGGGATTTCTTTCGCAGGCCGTAGCCGGTTGAACCTCCGAGAAGACGACGTGACGCCACGCCTTATCCGCTTGCTCCCGCCGCGCTCGCGGTACAGAATGTTCTTCATGACGCCGAGCATGAGCATTTAGGGCGCCCGGATTCAATCGCGCCCCCGGGATACCTTTCTATGAGCCTGACTACTTTTTCCTTTCCCACGCCGATTCTGTTTGGCCCCGGTGCTCTCAGCGAGCTACCGGCGCGGTGCCGCCGTTTTGGGATCACTCGCCCGTTGGTCGTGACGGACCGCGGCTTGTTGCCCAGCGCCGCTTTTCACGCCCTGGCCAAGACGCTGGGCGAAGCGGCGCGCGACCGGGATTGGTTTGTTTATTCCGGGGTGCATCCGAACCCGATTGAGCAGGACGTGCGCGAGGCGGCGGCAAGCTACGGCGCCAACCACTGCGATTCGGTCATCGCCATCGGCGGGGGCAGCGCCCTGGACGCGGGCAAGGCGACCCGGCTCCTGTTGAAACGTCCAGAGTTGGATTTTTCAAAGTTTTACGACGAATCCGATTGGTCCGGTTTAGCGCCGTTCATCGCCATTCCCACCACCGCCGGCACAGGCAGCGAGGTCGGTCGTAGTTCGGTCATCACCTTAGACGCAAACCACCGCAAGGCGGTGTTGTTTCACCCCGAACTGCTCGCCAAGGTGGTCATTCTGGACCCCGAGTTGACGGTCGGTTTGCCGCCCAAGCTAACCGCCGCCACCGGCGCCGATAGCCTGACCCATTGTATCGAGTCCTATACCTGTCCGGTATTTCATCCGATGTGCGACGGCATCGCGTTGGAAGGCATACGCCTGGTGGTCGAAGCCCTGCCGCGCGCCTTCCGTGATGGCGCGGACCTGGATGCTCGCGGCAAGATGCTTTGCGCCGCCGCCATGGGAGCGGTCGCCTTCCAAAAAGACCTGGGCGTGGTCCATTCGCTGGCGCATCCGCTCTCGACCATTTGCGGCCTCCACCACGGTCTGGCCAATGCCCTTTGCCTGGTCGCCGCGATGAAGTTCTGCGCCACCCGCAAGCCAGGCATCTACCGGCGGGTCGGCGAAGCCTGTGGCCTGGATCTGTTCCGAGTCTCGGACTCCGAGGCGGACGACCAGACCATTGCCTTCATGACTCGATTCCTCGCCGGCCTCGGCCTCAACACCCGGCTCCATGAACATGGCGTGAATGCCCTCCAACTTGATGCCTTGGTCGCTCAGGCCTTCGACGACCCCTGCCACAAAACCAATGTGGTTGCCGTAACCGCGGACGATCTGCGAAACCTCTATCTGGAAGTGCTATGACCATTCCCTCACAATTATTTGTCGACGGCGCCGCGCGCGAGGGCGTCTCCAACCATCGAACCACTCTAATTAATCCGGCTACCGAGGAGTCCTTCGGATCGGTCGCGGCAGCCGATCCCATGGATGTAAGCCAAGCCGTTGAGTCGGCCCATGGCGCCTGGGTTTCCGGTTGGCGCGATTTGAGTCCGGGCAAGCGTGGCGAGATCCTCTATGCGGTGGCGCGTGTGTTGCGGGAGAACCAGGAATGGCTGGCGCAACTGGAAACCCTGCACATTGGCAAGCCGATTGCCGATGCGCGCGACGAGGCCGGGCTGGGAGCGCGCGTATTCCAGTTTTATGCCGGCGCCATCGCCCAATTCGGCGGCCAGACCCTGCCGGTCGGGCGGGGTGGGTTCGATTTCACTTTGCGTCAGCCTATGGGCGTGGTGGCCTGCATCGTGCCGTGGAATTTTCCGCTCCCCATCGCTTGCTGGAAAGCCGCTCCGGCCCTGGCGGCAGGCAATTGCGTCGTCCTCAAGCCCGCCTCGCTGTCGCCCTTGACCGCCCTGGCCTTGGGCGAGCTAGCCCATCGGGCCGGGCTGCCGTCGGGGGTGCTCCAGGTGCTCCCCGGTTCCGGCGCGGCGGTCGGAGAAGCGCTGGCCACCCATCCGTTAATTCGCAAGGTCTCATTCACCGGTTCGACCGAGGTGGGTCGGCGCATCATGGAGCTGGCGGCGCGCGACGTCAAACGCGTCTCGCTCGAATTGGGCGGTAAGTCCCCCAACATCGTGTTTGCCGATGCCGATTGGCAGCGCGCCGCCGACACGTCTCCGATGAGCGTTTTTGCCAACACGGGCCAGGATTGCTGCGCCCGCAGCCGCATGTTTGTCGAGCGCGCGATCTATGAGCCCTTCGTCGAGCGCTTTGTCGCCGCCACGAGCAAGCTGGTGGTGGGCGATCCGACGCGGCCCGAAACCCAGCTTGGGCCGTTGGTCTCGGCCGCTCAGCGCGCCACCGTCGAAGGCTACCTCGCGGATGCGCGCGCAAATAGTACTCGGTTTGCCTTTGGGGGCAAGCGATCGCAATCCAAAGGGTTTTACCTGGAGCCGACGGTGCTGGTGGACGTGGATCCGGGCCAGCGTTGTTGGCGCGAGGAGATCTTCGGACCGGTGGTCTGCATCGCGCCTTTTGACGATGAGAAACGGATGCTCCAGGAGGTGAACGCCTCGCCCTATGGGCTCAGCGGGTCCATTTGGACCAATGACCTTCGTCGCGCCCTGCGGGTCGTCCGCGCGGTCGACAGTGGGGTGCTGAGCATCAACTCCCACAGCAGCGTCCATGTCGAGGCCCCCTTCGGCGGCTTCAAACAGAGCGGCCTGGGCCGCGACCTGGGCATGGCCGCGATGGAAGGTTACACGGAACTCAAGAATGTCTATGTGGCGGAGTGACTTCGGGGCTTTGGGTCGCCCTTTATGAACCTCCAGACGCTCAAGACCCAAGTCCGTTCCGGCGCGATCGATACCGTGATGGTCGCCTTGCCGGACCCTTTTGGCCGCCTGGTGGGCAAGCGGTTTCGCGCAGACATCTTCCTCGACTCCGTGGCCCGGCACGGCACCCACGGCTGCAATTATCTGCTGACTGTTAACCTCGAGATGGACCCCTTGGACGGTTTCAAGGTGGCGAATTGGAACGCGGGTTTTGGCGACTTCACACTGCGCCCGGACCTTGGCACCCTCCGATGCCTGCCCTGGCAGCCCGGAACCGCCTTGGTGCTATGCGACCATCTGCGGCACGACGGCTCGTTGGTGGCCGAAACCCCGCGCTCGGTGTTGCGCCGCCAGATCGACCTCCTGGCTAAACGGGGGGTTACCTGCGCCTGCGCCAGCGAATTGGAGTTCTACCTCTTCAATCAGACCTACCACTCGGCCTTTGCCGCCGGCTACGGCGAACTGCAACCGTCGAGCGACTACCGCATCGACTATCATCTCATGCAGCCCACGCGCGATGAGGCGCTCATGCGGGCCATACGCAACGGCATGACCACGGCGGACGTCCCGATTGAAAGCAGCAAGGGCGAATGGGGTCGCGGCCAGCACGAGATCAACTTTATCTATACCAACCCGCTCGCTATGGCGGATCAACACGTCCTCTTTAAACAAGGCATCAAGGAGATTGCGGAACAGCATGGCAAAGCCATCTCGTTCATGGCGAAATACTCGCCACAGGAGGCGGGCAGCTCCTGCCACATCCATATCAGCTTGTGGAAAAACGGACGCAATCTGTTCTGGAATCCAGCCCGGTCCGGCCGGCGGGGACCCTTAAAGGCCGAGCATGCTTCCGATCTCTTCCGGCAGTTCCTGGGAGGTCTGCTGAAGTATTCACCCGAACTGTGTCTTTTCTTCGCTCCGACCATCAACAGCTATAAACGGTACCAGGCGGGAAGTTGGGCGCCGACCCGCATGGCTTGGGCGTTGGACAACCGCACGGTGGGGTTCCGCGTCGTCGGCGAAAAGAATGCCTTCCGCATCGAGAATCGGATGCCGGGGGCGGATGCCAACCCGTATCTTGCCTTTGCGGCCATGCTGGCCGCCGGCATGGCCGGCGTGGAGGAGAAACTCGATTGCGGGGACGCCTATCAGGGCAACGCCTACGTGGATGACCGGCTGGATCGGCTCCCCGCCAGCCTGCGGTCGGCCGCCCGCCTGCTCGACGGGTCCAAGCTCGCGCGCGCCTCCCTGGGCGACGCTGTGGTCGATTTCTATCTCCACCACGCCCGCCTCGAAGCCGACGCCTTCGACAACGCCGTGACCGATTGGGAAAAGCGCCGCTACTTCGAACAGATCTAAACGCAACCGGAGACGGATTACCCTCAAGCTCGTTGCAACCAAGATCCACCGTTCCGCGGCGATCACATTCCCGACCTGACCGCCTTGCTCCGAGTGTCACATTTCCTTAGTGATCCACGGATCCACAGGCGCGGCAGCTGTTAAGCGGTCTCGCCGAGCGCGACAGCGACCGAGGTTCGATTCGCGCTCCGGACGTATTGGATCGCATTTACAGGCGTTGCGCTGAGAAGCAGACCCATCTGCGCAATGGGGGCTGAATTACTTCCTCACCGCGCTGACATGAATCAGCGGCGCGCCAACCGGAAAATGGCTTTGGTAAAAATCCCGGATAGGCCCGTCAAATTGGGCCACCCGTACTGCGCCCCAATCGGCTTGGTTGCCGGTGGCATAGTACAGGTAGGTTTTGCCTTCGTACTCGAACAGGTCTACGTCGGAGTTATTAATGTCCTCGCCGCGACCGGCCTCGAGGATGGGGTTGAACGGACTAAGTTCCCATCCGGCCAAATCTCGAGAACGGGCCAGGAACGAGACCCACCCGTTATGTCCCGGGATAGCCGCATGCAGGTAAATCACGTAATAGTAAGGCGCGAAATAGCGGAGGACAGGACAGGCGCTGTACTCCTCGTTGGCGCCGGAAAAGACCAGGCCGGGAATCTTCTCCCAGTGGGATAAGTCCTTAGAACGAGCGAACTTGAAACAGAACTGGACCGGTTTCTCGGCTTCATAAGCCATGAGATAACCCCGCTCATCACGGCAGACCGAGGCATTAAACAAGTGTTCCCCGGGCTCCCTGGGTATGGCCAGCTCGCGGTTCCAATTCGTCAAGTTTGTTGTCCAGAACCGGTAAATATCCCGGAACCAGTCGTTGGTCGCGCTTTGGCTGGCGAATACATTCAACTCGGCGCCATTTACAAAGGCGTTGGCAAAGGAGTGTCCGACGCCGAATCGGCTAATCTCTTTTCCGGTCGTCAGGTCTCGAAGATACAGATAGGACGTGGAGGGAGTCTGGTCGTTCCGCAGGTTGGCCACCAGCAGCGGACGGGACTGGTAGAGGATCGGCGTGGTCTCCATGCTGTCGCCGTAGGCGAAGGGGAGCTTGACCAGCTTGGGTCGCGCAGGCGCGAGCGGCGAGGGCGCCAGGAGCCGCGCTGGCATCAGCTCGTTGAAGACCTCCACCGGCCAGAACCGCAGACGTTCAAAGCCCGTCGGCACCGGTTGGCGATATTGGACGTACGCCCGGTTGGTGCCGGTTGTGGTATAGGCGAAGAGGTCATTGTTGCGCGCCCCGAAGACCTTGTAACCCATGACGGTGGAGTCTTCGAGATCCACCTGAAGATATTTGCCCGCCAAGTCGCTATAAATCGTCCCTGTGGCGGGAGTGCCCTGCGGTTGCGAGAAGTTGAGCACGATCAACCGGCAGGCCTTTAATCGCACGCGAGTGTAGCCCTTGTCGAAGTTCGGATAGCCGACCTGGATGGCATTATCCGGTCCAACCATGGTGCAATCCTCGAAGATCACATCGGCGGTCTTGGGCATGGTCTTGTTTTGAGACCGCAGATACACGCCGCCGGCGTCGCCCCAGACATCGAGGCACATGAAGAAGGAACGCCGGAAAATGACCGGTTCCTTGGGTCGGCCCGTCTGGGCCATCACGCACGCGCCCGCGAACCGGCCTACGCCCACGCAGTCTTCCATGATCGCCGAAAACTCGCAGCCCGCATCGCACGTCATGTCCCACCCAATGCCCCCTTCAGAACCCACGGAATAGAGTCGGCGAAACACCCAGCGGTCCCAACCTGAGGCGGAAACCGCAGGGTCGCACCGGATCGGCCCCCACCAGTCCACGCTCTTGAGGCCGGTCTCGGCATTAGCGTCGCCCTTGTCAAGCACCTTGAATGTCGGATTGCCGGTGGGCGCCTTAGGGTCGGTCCGCACCACGGACAAGGGCGCTCCGGAATCCAGAATCACCCAGCCGGTGGCCCCCGAACCGAGACTCCCGTCCCAGTCGCCCTCGATGACATTGTAAGCGCCGGGAGCGCCTTTCCGGGCCGAATACAGATTCGCCTCGGCATAGGTATCCGGTCGGATCAGGATGCGGTGGCCGCCCTTGCTGTCCGGAATCGCATCCAGGGAGGCTTGGATCGTGTGGAAAGCCCTTTGCCAACTCCGCCCATCCGAGTTATCCCCCAGTTTAGAGACGTAGAGCGTTACCCCGCCGGGAGGGTCTGGGGCTTGTTCGGCCAAGGACAAGCTCGGGTTGAGGCCAAACCCGGCCCAAGCCAAAGCCGCCATCGCGATGCGCGCCCCTCTTTGGAGTATGAAGATCCGCCAAGCATTCTCTGGTTGATTCATTTGTGTCTCCATTGTCGACAGACTCGATGAGTGACGCCACTGTTTTTTTAACCTGCCGTGGAGGGGCGATGGTTGCGCAACGACTTAGGCCGGCCCCACTTCCGCCGGATAAACGCAGGCGTCCAGGCTGCCGGCAACCTCCCGTTCAATCACCCCGCGCCCATCAGCCCGGACCGAAGGAACGGCCTCTTACTTGCCGCGAGCCGCGAACAAATCGTCTTCGACGGCGACGCTGAAATCGCGCAGACGGAAGTAGGTGGCCTTGCCATCCGGGTCGGGAAACTCCGTGAGTGTCAGCTCGTAGTCGGCCTTGTCGGCCAAACCGAAGCCGGGCTTCCACGCCATTACTTTACAGGCCAAACCGTCGGGCCGTACCGCATCGCTGTGGAGGGGAGTGCCCAGGGATTGGGGGTTGATCGCCAGGTAGCTCAAATCCGTAGCATCCATTTTCGCGAGCGTGGCGTTCTGCGCCGGGTTGAGGCAGTAAACCTGGGGTCCCCGCATCACTGCCACCCGTCCGGCCTGTCGCTGGCGACCTTTAACCAGGCGCCAGGCCATAGGCAGATCCAGAGCGACCTCGTCACCTCGTTTCCACTCGCGGATGAGTTCAAAGAACGTCCCGGCCTTAACGGTCCCTGCCGCAGGCGCGCCGTTGATAGACACAGTAGCGCCGCGCGCCCACCCAGGAATGCGCATCCGCAGCGGAAACTTCACGGGGCGCGTCGGATCGAGCAAGAGACGGATACGGCCGGAATTCGGGTATTCCGTTTCCTGCCGGATGACCAGGGAGACGTCCTTGCCGACAGACAGCTTCGCTTGCGCCGGCGTATAGAGGTTCGCCACCACGCCTCCGGAAGAGCGGTAAAAGACCATTGCGGGCAACTCGGCGATGATGCGACGGTAGTTGCAGGGACAGCAATAAGTGTCCGTCGCCCAATACTCGCGAGGCCCTTCCGTGGGGGCGAAATATCGGAGGCGGCGACCGTCGGGCGACTGCGCGGCAAAGAGCGCGTTGAAGATTGTTCGCTCGATGAGGTCTCCCATGCGCGGGTTTCCGTCAAGCCGCAGCAAGCTGTCATAAACTCGGAGTTGGTAGGCCGTGGCGCACGTCTCGCCCAGGTCGCCGCGACCGTCCTGGTCGTCGGTCCAAATCTCGCATTGGCCCGTGCCGCCGGTTATGTGCAGGCCCTCGCGATGCAACATGAAATCGAGAGCGCGTTCCGTCTGGCCGAGCAGTCGACGATCGGGTTGCAGGCGATACAATTCGAGCTGCGCCAGGCACCGCGCCATATAGGCATAGATATGGCCTTCTATGCCGTGTCGACGCCCCACGACGATGGGCAGATCCCATTCCGGCAAGGCTCGCGTTTTCACCACGAAATCGCGATAGGCGGCCGCGCCGGTCTGACGGTGCAGGGCCAGCATCGTGCGTTCAATGCCGGTGACGGCGACGTGCGTCGCCACATCCGTCCCCTGACACCAATCCTCGGGCAGCGAGGGCCAGCCCCGCACAAGGTAATCTGCGGCCTTGCGCGCCGCGGCGAGCGAACGCTCGTCCCCAAAATACTGGTAGTCCGTCAGCAGCGCCCAAATGAGGTAGCCCATTTCGTGCGCGTCCCAAAGGCCGCGGACGCGGTAGGGCGGCGCCATGAGCCCGAGGTAGCCGTCGGGTTCCTGGGCCTGGATAATTTGCTCCACCAGATGACGTCGCAGGGCGTCCACCCTGGGATCGCCGGTGTAGGCCGCGAACTTCACCGTGGCGTCAATCAGCTTCCCGAGGCCGATGTAACCGTCCTTCGCCGTCTTCGACTTGAAAGGCGGAAGGAAATCGCGGTCGGCGTCGAGGACCAGCAGGTTGTTGGTGACGGTGATAGCGATACGCCGGCCGATTTCACCACCCACTTGGACTTCACGGAGGCTCAGCGGCCTCAAGGCTTCGGCCGCAAGGCCGGCATTGCCGAGCAAGCCCGCCGCAGCCAGGGTAAGGAGTAGGCCCAGGGATGTTTTTTGTGTCTTCTTCATTTGTGCGTAGCTGTATTTATAGGAGGATCTTCAGCGTTTGCCCATGGTAAAGAAGGCGCTTTATGGCGCGGCTGAAGAGCCGTGGCGGGCCCGCCGGATTTTGGATGCGCTCTGGCCAAAACGCGCCGCCATATCGTATGCTGAGCCCCATGCGATCATCCTCTCCATTCTCGCTTGACCTGCCAATGGTATGAAGACTCTAGACTGGATTGTAGCGGTGATGGGGCTGAGCGCTAGTCTTGCGAACGGCGATAGCGTTGCATTCCCGTCGGCGCTGAATGGTTCCGCGGTTGTTCAGTCTCCGATGGCGGCGGAGATTCCCGGTTCGTTGATTCTGGGGAATGGCGATCTCAATGGCATCCTATGGATTCATGATGGCCGGCTCAGGTTTTCCATCACCAAGAACGACATCTGTGATGGACGGTTGGACACGAAGGATGACCCTGAAAGCGTCCGCATCGATATCAAGAATCACCAATGGAGCTCGCCGCCTCGATGCGGCAATCCACCGTCTTGGGACAAGCCGTATCCGTGTCCGTTGATTTGCGGACACATTGAATTTGGCGGACAAGACCGAGTGGGATGGAGCACTGTGCGGGCGCTCGCCAAGGCGTCGGTCCGTTATGACGCCGAAACGAAACGAGTGACCGCCACCATCGCAGGGGCGTCGGGGGACAGCGCGGGCTGGGGATTCGTTCCGAAAATCGCCGGCGCGGCTAGAAAAGTCGCCGTAAGTGTATCGGGCGCGGCTAATGCCAAGTGGTATCTGGATTTTCCCGGCACCGGGGTGAAGTCCGGTTGGCAACCGGCGACGGCGGATGCCACCACGACGGAGTTTGAACTCCCGGCCGGCAACAAGCTGGAGCGGATTGATTTTTACGTCTGGACGAACGATGGAATGCCAGCGGAGATTCGGCTTCATTCGCTCCTCATCGACCAGGAGACCCAGTCGCTGGCCGGCGCGAGCGCGCTGGTCGCGTCTTCACTGGATGCTCGGCTGGATCTCGCTCGCGCTGTGGGCGCGGTCACCGGCGCCGCCGGCATGAAGCTCACGGCGCGGGTGCTCGCGAACCACAACGCGATGCTATTCGACACCACGGAGCCAGTCACGCTCACACCGTGCACGGCCAGCTTCATTCCCGCCTCCCGCCTCGGCAAGCAGAACGGTGTCGAGTGGATATTGACCAAAGTCCCGGGCGACGTGGACTGGCCTGGTATGTCGTTCGCGCTGGCGCACGCCGCGCGTCGAACGCGCCATGTGGTTGCGGTGGTTAGCTCGCTGGCGGCCAAGGATCCAGTCGCGGCGGCGGTAGGCCTGGCCGGCCGTCTGCTGGACGAGGATGCGACAAAACAAATGGCCGAACATGAAGCAGCGTGGCGGGAGTTCTGGTCGGCGTCAGGAGTGGCGCTGCAAGACGCGTACTTGGAATCGGTGTGGTATCGGAACCTGTATTTCCTGCGTTGTGGGAGCAAACCGGGCGCGCAACCGCTCGGGCTGTTCCTGGGCTGCGCTTTGGACGCCATGCCGTGGCACGGTTGCGCGACGACAGATTACAACTTCGAGCAGGCGTTTTGGGGAGCGTTTACCTGTAACCACCCGGAACTGGCCGAGCCCTACAATCGTTACCTGGTGGAATACTTGCCTCGTGGCAAATGGTTCGCCAAAGAAACCTACGGACTCGACGGTGCGTTTTACCCGGTGAATCACTTCACCCATCAGATTAATGATCCCTCCGTCTGCAAGTCGAAGAATCAGCACATGAACTTCTATCTTCCATGGACCTACGTGCCCGGCGCCAACGGGTGGCAGGCCCAAAACGTGTGGTTCGCACACCTCTACCAGCCCGACCGGAATTATCTGCAGCGCAGGGCGTATCCGCTCGTAAAGGCGATGGCGATTTTCTACGCCAATTTCCTGGACCAATGCCGGAAGACACCCGCCGGCAAAGCCATTTACGGCCCGACCTACAGCCCGGAACATCGCGATTTCGGCGTGGACGACACGCCGTGCGACATCGCTTGGACTCGTTTCACGCTCCGCGCCGCCATCCAAGGCGCGACTGTGCTGGGTAGCGACGCGGATTTGGTGAAACGCTGGCAAGCCGCTCTGACCTTGACGCCGGATTATCCGTTTACGGTGAAGCTGCAACCGCCCGTTATCGCCGACGCGCGCGGGGGCGAACCGATCCAGTACAATGTCCCGGTGCCGACCTTGCCGGTATTCCCCGCAGGGGAAGTCAATTGGTGGTCGTCAGAGGAGGAGAGGACGGTCTTCGCGCGCACCATTGAGACGATCGAGACCACCGGCTACAATTCCGTGATGATGCTGGCTGGCGCGCGAGCGCGGCTGAGCTTGCCGGACACGCGCGCGTGGATCCTCCGCGAATTCAAGAAACGGCAAATGCCCAACGGATACCTCCAACTTCTCGGCGATACGCGAGGCAACTATTCGGAGCAAATGGCCGCCGCCGGGATTGTCTCGGAGTTGTTGGTGCAAAGCGTCGGAGACATCCTCCGCGTCTTCCCGGCCTGGCCGAAGGACCAGGATGCGAGCTTCACGCGGCTCCGCGCTCAAGGCGGTCTGCTCATCACGGCTGAGCAGAAAGGCGGCCGAGTCGTGAATCTGCAAATCACCTCTACGGTTGCTGGCAAGGTGCGCTGGTTGAGTCCATGGACGAACCAGGTTCTCGAACGCGACGCGAAAGCCGGCGAGATCATCCGTCCCACGCCCTGAAGAATCTACTCCCGCTCCGTGGCTCACCGCAAAAACACCGATCCCAAGGCATCCATGACCCGCGACAACAGCACAGCAGATCAGCCCCGTTTTTGAGTTGCGGTCTTGCACCGGAATCCAGTTAGAATGAGATAGATGAATCGTCAGCAATTATTGGACCTGTACTTTCTGGAAGCCCGCTCCAAGCTGATCGACCTGGCCGCGTTCTTGGACCGGATCGACCAAGCCGAAGGCGAGGCGGATTTTCGACTGGCGGCTTTTCTTCGGGCGCTGGACACCGTCCACGCGGCTGGCGGCGGCCGCGCGGAGCGCGTTCTCCTCTGCCTGAGCGATTCCAGCCGGGAACCGGCGCCAGTCGCGCCTGGAAATGCCGCGTGCGGCGCCTGGCCGGGCGAAACCCAATCTTGAATCACTATGCGTTACATCGAACCACACGCTCACATGGTCAGCCGGGTGACCGACGATTACCGGGCCATGACCGTTTCCGGCTGCGCGGCGGTTTGCGAGCCGGCTTTCTGGGCGGGATTCGACCGCGGGTCGGCGGCGGGTTTTCATGACTACTTTTGTCAGTTGACGGACCACGAGCCGCGGCGGGCGGCGAAGTTCGGCCTCCCTCATTATTGCTGGTTGTGCATCAATCCGAAGGAATCCGAAGACTTGACTCTGGCGCGCGAGGTAGTGGAACTCATTCCTGAGTTTCTGAAGAAGCCAACGGTGCTGGGCATTGGTGAGATCGGGCTGAACCGGAACTCTCGCAACGAGGTCAAGGTCCTGGAAATGCAGGTCGATCTCGCGGCGCGCCACGATCAACTCATCCTGGTGCATACCCCCCACTTGGAAGACAAACTCAAGGGAACTCGCCTAATTCTCGATGTTCTGCGCGCGGACCGGCGGATTCAGCCGGGCCGCTGCATCATCGATCATGTCGAGGAGCATACCGTCGGGATGGTGCTTGAGGCGGGATTTTGGGCGGGAATGACGCTGTACCCGGAGACCAAGTGCACGTCCGCCCGCGCGGTCGATATCGTCGAACGCTACGGCGCCGATCGCCTCTGGATGAACAGCGCCTGCGACTGGGGCGTGAGCGTTCCGTTGGCCGTTCCTTACGCCGCCCTGGAGATGCGCCGCCGCGGACACAGCCCGGAGGAGATGGACCGCCTGATTTATGGAAACCCGATGCGATTCCTCAGCCAGTGCCCCAAATTCCGGCCGCCCGATTCGCCGTCATGAGACTTAAGAGCGGTCTGCACCTGGCCTACTGCACGAACGTCCATCCGGGGGAGGATTGGGCCGAGACCTTCCATTCCCTCGAGCGGCATACGATGGTCGTGAAGGAGCGCCTTGGGCATCCGGAACCCTATGGGATCGGCCTGCGGCTGAGCGACCTGGCTGCGCGGGAATTATCCCAGACCGATCGGCTGGAGGAGTTCCGCCGGTGGCTCGATCGTCACGGATGTTACGTCTTCACCATCAACGGCTTTCCCTTCGGCCGTTTCCACGGCGCGCGGGTTAAGGAGCAGGTCTATCTCCCCGATTGGACCACCCCGGAGCGGCTGAATTACACGCGGCTGCTCTTTGATTTGCTCGCGCGGCTTCTCCCGGACAATGTCGAGGGCAGTGTCAGCACCTCGCCTGGTTCCTTCAAGGAGTTCATTCACTCCTCCGAGCAGACAGCCGAAATCCGGGCCAACCTGTGGCGATGCGTGGAGCATCTGGAAGACCTTTACCGCAAGACCGGTCGCAGTCTCCATCTCGGGCTCGAGCCTGAACCTTTTGGCCTGCTGGAAAACAGCGCCGAAACCGCCGAATTCTTCGACCAACTCCGGGAAGAGCATCCGGGCGACGAACGGTTGGACGCGCGCTTGGGGCTCACCTACGACACCTGCCATTTCGCGGTGGCCTTTGAGGAGCCAGCCGCATCGCTTGGCCGTCTGCGCCAGCACGGTATCCGGATCAGCAAGATCCAGGTGAGCAATGCCCTTAAGAGTCCCGGCACGCCTGCCGCGTACCGCCAACTGCAGGCTTTTAGCGATCCGGTTTATCTGCACCAGGTCGCCATTCGCGCCGCGGACGGATCCCGGACCCAGTTTAAGGACCTCGATTTGGCCCTGGCCCAAACACCGTTGGTGGAGGGGCCGGTTCCCGCCGAATGGCGCCTGCACTTTCATGTTCCTCTCCACAGCCAGCCGCCGGGTGTGTTCGGAACGACCGCGGACCATACCATTGAATTCCTGCGCCTGATTGCCAACGAACCCTCAATTTGTTCCCATCTCGAAATGGAAACCTACACGTGGGCGGTGCTGCCGGAACCACTGAAGACGAGGGACGTGGCCGACCAGTTGGTGGCCGAATACGGCTGGACTCTCGATCATCTGGCCGAGTGGGGGATCACCCCCGTTCACCGTTCCGCCTGACCGGCGACGGCCGCGTTTGCCCCATCCGACCATGAATTCGGCGTCAAGCCATTCGCCCAGGCCCAGTCGTTGCCGGGTGCTCCTGATTTTGGGGCGGATCTCCAACCTGCCCACAGTCTGGTCCAATTGCCTGGCGGCTTGGTGGCTGGGTGGCGGCGGTTCGGTGGGGCGGTTCGCTCTGCTGGGCATGGGGGCGACCTTGCTCTACACGGGCGGCATGTTCTTCAATGACGCCTTCGATGTCGATTTCGATCGTCGTTATCGGCCTGAGCGGCCCATTCCCGCCGGCTGGATCTCCCGGGGCGCGGTGTGGGCTTGGGGAAGCCTTTTCCTGGTCGGGGGTCTGGCGATGCTGGCCGCTTTAGGGACTCTAGCAGGATGCTTGGGGTTGCTTTTGGCCGCAACCATCCTGATCTATGACGCGGTTCATAAACACACCGTTCTGGCGCCATGGTTGATGTCCGGCTGTCGTTTCCTGCTCTACCTCGTGGCCTCGGCGGCAGCGAGTCGGCGAGGCGTAGAGGGTGCGACGCTCTGGCGGGCTGCCGCATTGATGGTCTATGTGCTGGGCATCTCCTTTCTAGCGCGGCGCGAGAGTTTGCCTGGTCGGGCCGGACGGTGGCCAATCGGGCTCTTGTTCGCCCCGATGACGCTTGCCTGGCCGATCGGGTCCGCGTCGCCAAGCTTGAGGGTGGCAAGCGCGGCCGCTGTCTTCGGCGGTTGGGTTCTGTGGTGCCAGTCGGGCAAGTCCTCCCAGCGGGGGCGATGGCTGAGCGGTGGCGTGCCGGGCCTGTTGGCCGGCATCGCCCTGCTGGATGGTCTGGCGGTTGTAACGGCTGGACTGGACGGTGGCTGGCGCTTTTCGGGGCTCTTCCTTCTGGCCCTGGTTTTGCAGCGCCGCGTCCCGGCGAGTTGATCCCCTTTGAGGCGTCCGCCTTCATGTTCCGCCTTGCCAGCCCCGCGCCCGCCAGCGATGCTAACGCGTCCGACACATGGATTCAATTGAACGCAACATTTCGGCGAGCTGGCGGCATCGTGTTTTTTTCACGGAACACCTGTTCGACTCCGGCAACGAGGTGCTCCAGCAAGCCATCAATGGCGCGCCGTCCGAAAGGCCTACGAAGGCGTTGGTTGTGCTTGAATCGGCTCTCGTATCAGCTTGTCCGGGGCTGCCGTCAACCATTTCAGAATGGTTTGGTGGACGGGATAACACCCTGCGACTTGTGGTCAGCCCTTTGATTGTCTCCGGCGGCGAGCAGGCGAAAGAGTCTTGGGCGGGGGTCCATGCCCTTCACGAGGCCATTAATCGCCATCACCTGGATCGGCATTCGTGCCTTGTAGCGATCGGCGGCGGCGCTTTGCTGGATCTCGCCGGATTGGCCGCCGCCACCGCTCACCGCGGCATCCGTCTGGTTCGCGCCCCCTCCACCACCTTGGCCCAATGCGATTCCGGCGTGGGCGTCAAGAACGCCATCAACGCCTTCGGCAAGAAGAACTTCATCGGGACTTTCGCGGTCCCCTTCGCCGTCGTTAACGATTTCCAGTTGCTGTCCACTTTGGCCCCCCGGGACAAACGCGGCGGTTATTCAGAAGCGGTGAAAGTGGCATGCATCCGGGACGCTGAATTCTTTGCGGCCATCGAGCGTGACGTCGCCCTGCTTCGGCGTTTTGAGCCGGAGGCGATGCGCCGGCTCATTCGGCGATGCGCCGAATTGCACATGGACCATATTGCGCTTGGCGGTGATCCCTTCGAGTTTGGTTCCGCCCGGCCCTTGGATTTCGGCCACTGGTCGGCCCACCGACTCGAACAACTATCCGGCTTTCGCCTCCGGCACGGGGAAGCCGTGGCCATTGGTCTGGCTCTCGATACGATCTACTCCCGTCGCGTGGGCCTAATCGACGCGGCCTCTTGCGAGCGGGTGCTGGCGCTGTTGGAGGGGCTCGGTTTCGCCCTGTTTGCCCCTGAGGTTGGCTCTCCCGACGGCGGGCGGGAATGGCCGCTGCTGATCGGTTTGGAAGAGTTTCGGGAGCATCTCGGAGGGGGAATGGCGGTGCCGTTGCTTACCCGCATTGGGCGGAGCTGTGAGGCGAATCAGATGGATCCTGCCATCCTGGCGGCATCGATGAGCGAACTCTGCAAGCGTGGCGCCGGCGCGGCTTGATCCGGGATGAATCGAACCGCCGTCATCAATGTCGTAGGTCTGTCCACATCCTTGATCGGCGAGCATACGCCGAAAATTCGTGATTTTTCCCGGCGCGGCTCGGTCGCGCGCATCCTCCCCGCGCTGCCGGCGGTCACTTGCGCCGCTCAGTCGAATTACTTGACGGGGCTCCCGCCGGCGGGGCACGGGATCGTCGGCAACGGCTGGTACAATCGGGAACAGGCTGAGGTTCAGTTCTGGAAACAGTCCAGCCACTTGGTGGGCGCCCCGAGGTTGTGGCAGGCGCTCAAGCGCGCCGACCCGCGATTCACCTGCGCGCAGCTCTTTTGGTGGTTCAATATGTACGGAGGGGCCGATTGGTCCATCACCCCTCGGCCCATCTACCCGGCGGACGGCCGCAAGGTCTTTGACATCTACTCCTGGCCGTACTCGGTGCGAACCGCTATCAAACGAGACTTGGGGGAATTCCCCTTTGCCGGCTTTTGGGGGCCCGCCGCCGGCATGAATTCTCCCCAAGGGCCTCCCGAGGCTGCGTCCCGCTGGATTGCCGAATCCGCCCAATGGATGGAGTTGCGATTCCGGCCGACGCTCAGCCTTATTTACTTGCCCCACCTGGATTACAACCTCCAACGGCTCGGTCCAGCTCATCCGGGGATCGCCGAAGACCTGCGACGCATCGATGCGATTGTCGGCGGCTTGCTCGATTTCTTTGCCCAGCACTCCGTGCAGCCCGTCCTGCTTTCCGAATACGGCATCAGCGCTGTGGACACCCCCGTGCATCTCAACCGCCTGTTTCGGGAAGAGGGTTGGATCACCGTGAAGGACGAGCTGGGACGAGAATTATTGGATTGCGGCAACAGCCGCGCCTTTGCTGTGGCCGATCACCAGGTGGCGCACATTTATCTCAACGACCCGGACCTTGCCGGCTCGGTGCGGGCCCGGCTGGAACGCGAGCCGGGTATCGCCGCCATTTGGGGCGCTGACGAAAAACGCGCGCAGGGATTGGATCATCCCCGCGCGGGCGACCTAATCGCTCTGGCCAAAGAGCGCGCCTGGTTTACCTACTATTATTGGCTCGACGATCGGCGCGCCCCGGATTTTGCTCCGACGGTGGACATCCACCGAAAGCCGGGATATGACCCGGTGGAGCTGTTTTTGAATCCCGCAACGCCTTTCATCAGAGCGAAGATTGCCTGGCGATTGCTGCAAAAGCGGCTCGGTCTGCGGATGCTGATGGATGTGGTGCCTATCGATGCCAGCCTGGTGCGCGGGTCGCACGGGATCCGCCCCGCCAGCCAGGACGAGTGGCCGCTGCTCATCAGCCCTCGGACAGAATTGGTGAGCGGCATGCCGTTGGATTCCACGGGGATATATGAAATCCTCCGCCGGCATGTGTTGGACTAGCGGTCATTGGCCATCGCCTTAGTGAATCCAAGAAGCCCCACCCAGCAACAAGCCCAGGCCATCATAGCCCAGCGTTGCCGTACAGCCTCAGGATTCCTGATCCCGCCGCACAGAAACTCGCAGACCTGGAAAGCCGGTGGACCTCTCCGGGCGGACGATCCTGCTCCCTCTCCCGCGGGAGAGGGCTGGGGTGAGGGGAATCGCGGTGTCACCTGATTTCCACGGTTTCAGGAGTCCTGAGCCTACGGAGGACGCGAATGCGAATGCCAAAGTCGGCCGTGCGCGCCGACCGACCGAGGCGCCTGTGTTAAAGGGTAATGGGTCTTACGCGCTGGCCCGGCTGAATGCGACTGCCAGGGTAGAGGATCAGCCGATCGCCCGCAGCGAGGCCGTCGAGCACTTGTACCTCGGTGGTGCTGGAGTGGCCGACTTTGACGATGCGAAGACGAGCGCGCCCGTCGGCGATGGCGAACGCAGCCCAATCCTGATCGTGCCGGAAGAGGGTGCCAGCGGGCACTTTCAAGGTGCTTTCGGCTTCCCACACGATAATGCGGGCTTCGACGCGGAAGTTGTCGCCGACGCCGCGCCTCTGATCGGGAGGGGTAACGAGATCGGCGATAACATTGACGCGTTGTTCCTCAACGCCCAGGGCGGAGACTTTTGTGAAAGCCGCGGGTTCAACAAGCCGCACGCGCCCCAGGAGCGGTTCCTTGCCGCCCCATTGATCGAACTCCACCTTGTTGGCGGGCGCGATAATGGCGCCGTCGCGGGAAAGCACCTCCACCACGACTTCTAAATCGGCGGGGTCGCCGATTTCCAACAGCGGCGTCCCGGCGCTCACGACGCGAGCGTTTTCCTCAAACACCTTAAGCACCCGACCGTCCGTTGGCCCCTTAACTTCGACGGGGTCGCAGGGCGCGTTAGTCCCGGATGGGGCGCCGAACGCGAACTCGGCCAATTGGGCTTCAGCCTCGCGCAGGGCGCTCTCGGCCGCCAGGACTTCCTTCGCTGCGGAGGATTCGCGGAATTGAGCGGCCTCAAGTTCCTGGGGCGAAACCGTTTTGTCGGAGGCAAGCTTTTCGAAGCGCCGTCGTTCGCTGGCGGCGAAGGCATGCGTCGCGCGATCTTTTTCGAGATTGGCGGCGGCCGAGTCGCGACGGGCTTCAGCCAACGACCGAGCCCGGGCATCCAGCATGGTTGGCTGCACCGGTTCGATGACCGCCACGGTGGTCTGGCCGAAATGAACCTCATCGCCGGCCCTCAAGACCGGGCGGCGCAACTGGCCGGGCACTGGCGCCGAAACTGTGTAACGTTGCCGGATCCGGGTCCGGCCCTCCTCGTTGACGCTGGCGCGGAGGAGGCCGAGGGAAGCCGTGGCGGTCTCGACAGGCGCCGGTTGGGGCCACAGCCCAGCCACGATGAGCCCAACGAGCACGAAGGCGCCGGCATAGGGCAGCCACCGGCGCGAATGCGCGGCGGCCCGGTCCCGTCGCGGGGCGGGCGTCAGCGGTTTGTCGTTCGTGTTCATGATAGGCTAACTCGGAACCGAGGCGGCGTAACGTGTCATTCCGGGGCCTTGAGCGCGCCCACCAAGTCCAGGTGCGCTAGCTTGCGCAATACGACCAGCGCCGAGAGAATCGAGGCCGCCAGCACCACCAGCACCGCGAATGCGTAGTTGCTCGACGTTAACACCAACGGCAGCCGCACCGTCTCCGTATTGACTTGCCGGATGATGCCGGAGGCAAATCCGGTGCCAATCAGCAATCCCAGCGGCACGGCCATTACCCCAAGGATCACCAACTCCGTGACCAGCACGGCGCCGACTTCCCGGCGAGAAAACCCGACCACGCGAAGCGTGGCTAACTCTCGGGCGCGCTCGGCCAACGAAATGCGGGCATTGTTGTACACGACACCGAAAGCGACGACAATAGCGAATCCGAGGTAGATCATTTGGATCAAACCGATGCTGGCGGCCGTGGTTTCGCGGAAGTTCTGCCGCAGCGATTCCTTGACGGCGATCCAACTCACCCGGGGGATATCCTTGAGGGCGCGCATGAACTCGGACCGCCGGGCCGGGTCGACGGTCACGGTAGCGCCGGTAATCATGTCGCCCTCCCCAAGCAGGCGATTGAGCGCGCGGATATCCATATACGCGGCCACGCCGGCAAAGTCTTCGGCGAAACCAGCCAATGGCACGGAGCGAACCGGCCGTCTGCCCTCTAAGAACTCGATCTCCAGCCGGTCGCCGACGCGGGCGCCGAGCACCTCGGCCAGCTTGGCCGATACGACCAACCCGGTCGCCGGCAAGTCCACCTGGTGGCTGGTCTCATTGATAACGCGGCTATGCAGCGCGTGGGGGGGAAGCCCTTGGATGGCCAATTGCCGCCGCCGCCGGCCAAAGGCGATCCGGACAAAGGCGTTGCGGGCGGGCTCAACGGTGCGTACGCCGGGCAACTGGTGAAAGAGGTGTTCGATGCCAGCGTGACCAGGTTCAATCAGCCCGAGGGTGACATCTTGCCGCTGCACCAAGTCCCATTGAAAGTCCATGACATCCGCTACGCCATCGTGGAAGGCGTTGGGGACAATCAGAATACCCGTGGCCAAGGCGAGGCCGGCGACAGTGAAAAGAGCCTGGGCGGGGCGACGCTCCAGATTACGCACGGCGATGCGAAAGGTGTGGGAGAGCCAGCGGCCGATGCCGGTGCGTTCGACCAGGGCGGGGCGGAAGTTGGCGGGAGGCTCGGGCCGCATCGCTTCGGCCGGGGGTAGTCGGGCCGCGCGACGGACCGCGCTAAACACCCCGGCGGTGGCCGCTGCGGCGCTCACTATCAGCGCCAGCGGGAGCGCGGTGTGGTCGAGCCGAAAGGACAAATCCGGGAAACGAAAGAAGCGGTGGTACATCACCACCAACCGGTGGCCGAGGAGAACTCCGCCGATGCCCCCCAGAACGGTGCCGGCGGTCACCATCACGAAGGCGAATTTCAGGTAGTGCAGGACGATTTGCCGGTTGGCGAAGCCGAAAGCCTTGAGGATGGCGATCTGCTCGCGTTGAAGGGCTAGCAACCGGGAGAGGACGGCGTTGGTCATGAACGCCGCCACGCTCAGAAAGACGATGGGAAAGCCCACCGAGAGGGTTTCCAGGATCCGGATTTCGTCCGAGACCCGGACGTGGGAGGGATGGTCGGCGCGGCCGTAAGCGCCGCGTCCGCCGTAGGGGCGGAGAAGGCGGTCCAGTTCCGCAATCACCGGCCGCTCGGCCGCGCCCGGCGCCAGCGTGAGGGACAGATAGTTGAACGCGCCGTCCAGATCGAAGGCGGAGGCCAATTCTTTATAGGGCATCCAGAAGGTGCCGTAGGTGCGGTTGTCCGGGAGCGCCGCGCCAGGCCGAGATTCGAAGATGAACTCTGGCGAGAGTACGATGCCCGCGATGCGGAGCCGCTGACGTTTGCCGTTGAGGAGGATGGCAATGACGTCCCCCGGGCGGAGGTGATTGGCGTCCGCGAAGGCCTCGCTGGCGAGAACCTCCCCCCGGCTATTATCGGCTAGCCATCGGCCGGCGCGCAGGAAGAGCCGGTTGAGTTGGGGCGGGCCGATGTCGGGCAAGGATCGCACCATGCCGCTGGCGGGCTCCTCGAGGTTCGGGATATCGAGCGTGACCTGGACGGAGATGCCAGGTTGGACGGTCGCGACGCCAGGGATTTCCGCAATTTGAGCGGCCAAGGCGTTAGGGGCGCGTTTGAGGAGCGCGAAAACTTCGGCGAAGCGATTGGCCTCGTAGTATTCCTGGCGGGTGGATTCGAGAGAGTAGATCAAGCTCCGGGCCATGATCATCATGGCCAGGCCGCAGGCCATGACCAGCGAGACCGCGACGGCCTGGCCTTTGATCCGGCGCAGGTCGCGTCCGAGTTTGCGGTCCAGGAGGCTGATCATAAGACCCTTACCACTTGAGGCTGCTGGCGGGCGCGGGTCGGTCATTCCGCTGGATATCGTGGACCCGGCCGTCGGAGAAATGAATGACCCGGTCGGCCATGTCGGCCATGACGGCGTTATGGGTGATGACGACGGTGAGGGTACCCAGGTTCCGGTTGACCTGCTGGATGGCTTCGAGGACTACGATGCCGGTTCTGACGTCAAGGGCGCCGGTCGGTTCGTCGCAGAGCAAGAGCTCCGGCCGTTTCGCGATGGCTCGGGCGATGGCCACCCGCTGCTGTTCGCCGCCGGAAAGTTGGGCGGGGAAATGGTCCAGACGCGCGCTCAAATTTACCATGCCCAGGGCGGTTTCGGCCGGCATCGGGTCTCGGGCGATCTCGGTGATGAGGGCCACGTTCTCGCGCGCTGTGAGGCTCGGAATCAGGTTGTAGAACTGGAAGATAAACCCGACTCGTTCGCGGCGGAAGAGGGTCAATTCGTCCTCGGTGCAGGCGGACAGATTGAGGCCGCGGTAAGAAAGTTCGCCGGCGGTCGGCACGTCCAAGCCGCCGAGGTTGTTCAGCAAGGTCGTCTTGCCGCTGCCCGACGGGCCGAGCAGGACGACCAACTCGCCCTCATAGAGGTCGAGGTCCACCCCAGCCAGGGCATGAACCTCGGCGGCGCCGGAGCCGTAAACCTTGGTCAAACCGCGAACGCGGAAGACCTGGGTCCGCGTGGTGGTTTCCGGGGCGCCATCGCTCAGAGAGGTTGTCGTCTCACCAATCATCCCGATCACCTTAGACTAACGGGCGCCTGGGGAACAGCGGGAAACGGAGGAGGCCTCTGGCGCTAGCAAATCCTTGGCAACTGTTCCCCGCTGAACATATCCAGAATTCGCTGGGCGCCGATGGCGTTTCGCAGGAGCACCTTGGCGCCTTCTTGGTCAGTCACTCGTCCAATGCGACAGGCCCCAGCGCTGCTCGCGTGGGCCTGCAGGACCTCCAGCGCCCGGCCGGCATCCCGTTCGGGCACAAACGCCGCAAATCGCCCCTCGCACGCCACGCTGAGGGCGTCCAGGCCCAGGATCTCACACGCCGCCCGCACGTCCTCTCGGATCGGCACCAGCTTCTCCTCAACCTGAATAACCCGGTTGGCCCCTTCGGAAATCTCGTTGAGCACGCTCGTTAAGCCTCCACGGGTCAGGTCGCGAAGACAGTGGATCTCGATGCGGGCTTTCAGAAGTTGGAGAACGACGTCCGCCAAGGGCGCCGAGTCGCTTTCAATGGCGCTCTCAAATTCCAGGCCCTCCCGCACCGTCATAACCGCCATCCCGTGCCGTCCTACATCACCGTTGATCAGCACCACGTCGCCAGGCTGGACGCTCTGCGGCGCGATCCGCCACGGATGTTCGACCACGCCGACGCCCGCCGTGTTGATGAACAGGTTGTCGCCCTTGCCTTTATCTACCACTTTGGTATCGCCCGTGATGATGGCCACGCCGGCAGCGTCGGCCGCTTGCCGCATGGCTGTCACAATCCTCCACAGCGTGTCCATCGGTAGCCCTTCCTCGATTATGAACGCGGCGCTCAGATACAATGGCCGCGCCCCGGCCATCGCCAAGTCATTGACGGTCCCGTGAATCGCCAGGGAGCCCAGGTTGCCGCCTGGAAAGAACAGCGGTCGCACCACGTAAGAGTCAGTGGTGAAGGCCAAACGCTGCCCGCCCACCTCGAAAACGCTGGCGTCATGCTGGGAGTCGAGCAGCGGGTTGTGGAAGGCTGGCAGGAACATCTTGCCGATGAGTTGATGCATCAGCCTGCCCCCGCCACCGTGGGCCAGGAGGACTTGAGGATAATTCTGGATCGGAAACGGGCACGAAGCCCTGAAGTCGAGTGGGGTTTGCATTAATTGGCAACGGGGGCGCGCCGATATCGGTAATAGGCGGCGCAGGCGCCTTCGGAGGAGACCATCGTGGCGCCAAAAGGATGTTCTGGCGTACACCGCGCGCCGAAGGCGGGGCATTCGTGCGGCTTTATCTTCCCTTGGAGCACCAGGCCGCTGAGGCATTCGGAGGGTTCCTCGATCCGGAGTTCGCTCACGCCAAAGCGGCGCTCCGCGTCGAATGCCGCGTAGGCGTCGCTCAAGCCCAGGCCGCTGGCAGGGATCTCTCCAATGCCGCGCCATTTCCGAGCCACGACCTGGAAGACTTCGCGCAGGATTTGTTGGGCCGGACGATTGCCTTCTCTGCGCACGGAACGGCGATACTGGTTCTGGACTTCCGCCCGGCCGCTCTCCAACTGCTGGACGCTCATAATGACGCCTTGCAGGATGTCCAGCGGTTCGAATCCGGTCACCACGATGGGCACCCGATAGGTGGCGGCAATGGGAATATACTCCTCGTAACCCATCACGCAGCAGACATGCCCGGCGGCCAGGAAGGCTTGCACTCGACAATCCGGCGAGTTCAATAAGGCCTCCATGGCTGGCGGCACCAGCACGTGCGAGACCAGCATCGAAAAGTTCTTCAGGCCCTTGCGGGCCGCCTGGTACACCGCCATGGCGGTTGCCGGGGCGGTGGTCTCGAATCCCACCCCAAAGAACACTACCTCTTTGCCGGGGGTTTGCGCCGCTAATTTGACCGCGTCCAGGGGGGAATACACGACTCTGACGTCGCCGCCCGAGGCCTTCACCGCCAGCAAGTCCGTCGCGCTTCCCGGCACGCGCAGCATGTCGCCGAAGGAGCAGAATACTACTTCGCGCCGCGCGGCGATTTGGAGCGCCTTGTCGATCAACTCCAACGGAGTCACGCACACCGGGCAACCCGGTCCATGGATGAGTTCAACCCCCTTGGGCAGGAGTTCATCGAGGCCAAACTTGATAATGGCGTGGGTCTGGCCCCCGCACACTTCCATCACCCTCCAGGGTCGGGTCGTGATTCGCGCCAACTCGCGCGCGCATTTCCGCACCGCGTCAGCGTCGCGGTATTCGTCGATGAACTTCATGCGGCTTCATCCGGCGTTCGTTGCCCTCGTCGAACCCGCGCCCCGACCGGCGTCCTCCAGATCCTGTAATGCCTCCATCTCGCGCAAGTATTCGAAGACCTTTTGCGCCTCCTCCTCGTCGACTTGGCTGATGGCAAAGCCGACATGAACGATGACGTAATCCCCCACCTTAACCTCAGGCAGATAGGCGAGGCTGACCTCTTTGAAAACACCCCCGAAATCAATTCTCCCCACGCGCATCAGCGGGTCGTCACCCGTGATGGAGGCGATCTTTCCTGGAACGGCTAAACACATCGCTAGCCAGCCTACACCGGCTCGAGTTCCGGGGCAATCGCCGAAACCTCAACCCAGAATCTAGCCAGGGCGGCATCAAACTCGCAAGATGGTCGGGCGCGTCGCTCCGCGCGCGCCGGCGGGCAGGGGACTGGTCAGCCCTGCCTGCGACAGCGATATTTCAAAGCGAGCGCGGAATCAAATTTCATGCTGGGTCTGATCCAAGCGCAGTCTGCCTTCCGTAGTCGTCCGATCCAGGGTAAAAAGACAATCAAAGAGACACGCCTTGAACGAGGCGGGGCCCGCGGATTTTTCGGCGGCCAACTCGGCGGCGATTTCGTAGCAGGCCAGGCCGCTGGCGGCGGCAAACGCCAAGTCAGGTTCGACGGCGGCAAAGGCGCCGATGACCGAGGTCGCCATGCACCCGGTGCCGACGACGCGCGTCATGACCGGATGACCGTTGCCGACCCGCCAGGCGCGCGCGCCCTCAACAACGAGGTCCACCTCTCCCGTCACGACCACGATGGCTTCGCGTTGCTGGGCCAGGCGGTGGGCCAACTGGAGGACGTTCCCCTTGACTTCGCCGGCGTCGACCCCTTTGGTGAGACTGGTTTCGCCGCCCAAACGGGCGATTTCCGAAGCGTTTCCTTTGATAATATCAATCCGGACCGAATCCAGAAGTTCCTGGCATTTCAGGTCGCGAAATCGGGTGGCGCCGGCCCCGCAGGCATCGAGGACGACGGGAATGACGCGTCGGTTGGCGCTATCCGCGGCGAGCTTCATGGCTTCGACGAACTCCACCGTAAGCGTGCCGATATTGAGGACGAGGGCGGAAGCGATCTGAGTCATGTCCCCCACCTCCTCCCGGGCGTGGGCCATGACCGGCGAGCCGCCCAGGGTCTTGACGATCTGGGCGCAGTCATAAATGGTCACCCAGTTCGTCAGGTGATGTACCACCGGTTTCCGCTGCCTGACCTGCTCCAGGATATCGTAGGGCGTCTTTTTCATGTGTGGGTCCAGCATCGGTAAGAGAAACGGCAAAGACAAGCAAATGAGTCATTGCGGCAGGCGGCCCGGTGGGGTATATCATGCTTCAAAACGCGACGATCACTCCGGATAACCATTCCTGCATGCCAAGTTTCAATTCCCCAACCCATACCCCGAGTCTTGAGTCGAAGTACCTCTCCGGCAAAGTGGTAAAGTGGTCATTGCCGACCTTTGAGCCGCCGTTTAGTCCCGACGCGCCAGCGACGAAACGACTGCTGTTGCCCCAGGGAGAATTGGCCCAGATATTTGATTCAGAGGAGCCGGCGCGGTACATCTCCTGTCTCGAACTTATGCCCGGCACCGTTCGAGGAAACCATTATCACAAGCTCAAGCGAGAGAGCGTTTATGTGATGCGCGGCGAGCTGTCTTTGGTCGTGCGGGACGTCGAGAGCGGGGCGCGGGAGACGGTAAGCGTGAAAGCCGGGGAGTTGGTTTCCATTGGCGTGGGCATTGCCCACGCGATGGTGGTCGTGACGGCCGGCTTGGCCGTGGAGTTTGCGCCGGTGCGATTCAACCCGGGCGATATTCATCGATATCCCTGCGCCGCGGTTTGATTGGCTACAACTCCAACAAATATTCCACCAGATCGTCCAATTCCTGGGGTTTGAGCTGAGAGGTATTACCGTGCTGATCCTTGGGATTGCGACGCGTGACGACGTCACGGAGGGTCGCGGCGGAGCCGTCGTGGAGATAGGGCGCGGTGCGCCAGAGCTCACGCAAGGTTGGCGTGTCAAAATCCCGAGCTTCCTTGTCGTAGAGGTTCCGAGTGCCGACATCATAGGAGCGAAGGTCGGTGAAGAGTGGCGGCTCATGGCAGTTGGCGCAGCCAACCTCAGAACTGAGAAAGAGGCGTTCGCCGCGTTTGGCGGCGGCCGACAGCTTGCCAACGACCAAATGCGGGCTGGGGGCGGGCTGAAGCGACTTGAGCCACTCGTCCATCGCTTTGGGCACATCCTCGGGTTGGGCGGCCTCCAGCGAGTTCTGGATCCCGGAGCGAACGGCAATCTCCGCGGTGGCGCGGATGCCCAGGCTCATGGCGGGCGGGGTGCGATGCGACCAGACCAGGCTCTTGGTGTCTTTAGGGTTGCCCACGCCGTCATTGATGAGATCCCAATCGATGGCATCCACCCGGGCGTCGTCGTCATGGCAACTGGCGCAGCTTTGCCAACCCTGGAAACAGAGCGTGGCGTCATTGAAATGCCGCTCGCCCCGGCGGAGAATGGTCGGTTCGTGAGCGGGACCTAGCGGAACCGATATGGAGTCGGGTTTGGCGGCGGTCAAATCCACGCGATCGAGACTATCCGAGAAGTAATGGGCCGTAATGGCCTGATTGCCTGCAATGGCCAGCGCGCGCGGTCCGTTGCCTTTGAGTTTCACACGGGTTCGCAAGCCGCGCAGGAAGGCCAGATCGTTGGGGACATCCGCGGCGCACCGGCAACTCGAGTCGTGGGTTGAGTCCATCGAGAGAGGCTTGGCTGGAAGGCGGGCGAGTTTGGCGATCAGGCCCGGAAAATCAATGACGCTCAGCTCATGCGTCCCGGCGTGCGTGACGCAGAGCCGGCGGCCATCCCCCGACCACGCGGTAGCCCAGGGATTGGCCGCGCCCCGCATTACCTCGTCGAGGGCTACCGTGTTGAGGACTTCCATGGCGGAAAGGTCGATGAGCGTTAACATACTGGTATTGACCCAACCCCGCGCCAGTTGCGTGACCGGGAGTTGAAAACGGCCTTGGGTCAGCGCCAGGGCCGCGTACCTGCCATCCGGGGAGACCGCGATCTGGCGCAAATTGATGCTGCCATTCGGCAGTCGGAGTTCCTTGATCACCTTCCGTTGGGCGACATCGATCACGCTCACGGTGGCCGCAACATAGGCCGCGTCGGCGCGGCCTTTGGGCAGGTGGTTGGCCACCAACAGAAACCGCTCGTCGCGGGTCAGCACGGCGGAAACTGGTTCCCGCATAACTTCTACGCGCGCTAATTCCTTATCACTCGACAAATCGAACACCGAGACCGAGTCATTGAAACGGTTGCACACAAAGAGGAGGGTGCTATTTGAATTCAACACCGGACTCAGGGCAGTGTAGCCGGCGGAGAGGTTCTTGAGGACCTTTCCCGTGGCTGTATCCACGAAGCGAACGGTGCTACTGGGAGCGGCGCAGGTAACTACCAGAAAGCGGCCATCGCACGACAGGGCCAACCCGGACGGAGAAGGGGGCATGGGCCAGCGATCCGAGATGGCGCCGCGGGCTAAGTCGAACCGGGCCACCTGGTTTCCGGTCGCGCAGGCGAGGTAGAGGGTTTGTCCATCCGGAGCGGCCACCACAGCCGCGGGAGAGAGGTCTTCGGATGCGGCCGCCAAGCCACTAAGGCACCCCAGCATCCATCCCAGCAAGACCGCTAAGCCTTGAATGAAGACGCGATTCCGTTCTGGTTCCCGTTCCATTGTGCTCCCCATCATCACCACTTTCGGCCTAGACAAACTCCAGTTCCTGGCGTTGGGGGATGAGGCCTTGTTCGAAAGCCCGGCCGAGGAAGCGGCGAATGGCCTCCCGCCCCTTTTCCCCGTAGTCGAGAGTCCAATGGTTGACATACATCCCGACGAACTGGTCGGCCAAATCGACGCCCATGTCGCGCGCGTACTGAAGGGCGTGCTGGACTGCTTCGGCCCGATGTTCGAGGCTAAAGCGAATGCTGGCGGTTAACACATCAGAGATGCGCTTGCGAGTGGCCGGGTCGAATCGCTTATGGATGACGTTGCCGCCGAGGGGCAAGGGCAGACCGCCATTTTCCTGGCTCCACCAGGCGCCGAGATCCTGGCACGCTTGCAGGCCTTCGTTTTTCCACGTCAATTGCCCCTCGTGAATGATTAAACCGATTTCGGCCTTCCCGGAGCGAACCGCCTGGAAGATCTGGTCGAAAGGGACGACGATATAATCCAAGTCGCGCGCGGGCTTGCCGAGCCATAATTGCAGGGCCAGAAAGGCGCTAGTCATCGTGCCCGGCACGGCGATGCGGCGCCGCGTTACTTCGGCTTTGCTGAAGACCTGTTGGGCGACGAGCAGGGGACCATAGCCGTCACCCATGCTGGCGCCGCTGGGTAGAAGGGCATATTGGCCGCTGACGAAGGCATAGGCATGGATGCTGATCGCCGTGATGTCCAACTCCCCCCGGGTGGCCCGCTCATTGAGCGTCTGAATATCCTGAAGGATGTGCTGGAACCGAAGGCCGTTGGTGGGAACCAGGTCTCGAGCCAGTCCATAGAACATGAAGGCGTCGTCCGGGTCGGGCGAGTGGCCGAGGGTCAGAGGCTGCTGCGTCATGGCAGTATACTAATAACCCGGGGGCCCGCTGTCACGCCCGGAACACGCCGCGCACAGACGCCAATAGCCACGCTGATAGGATTTGACAACCAACACAAAATCTGATAACGTAGGCTGCTATGCCCACCACACTGAGAGTCAACGATGAGACGACCTCGGGCCAGAGAACCAATACCTTCACCCTGGCATGCTTAACGGAGCGGTTGAGCGTGAGGGAGTTGATCCGGGCCCGCATCTACCAGGAGGTTCAGGACTTCAACCAACGGGAAGTGGAGTGCTTTCGCGGATTGGTCGCCCCCACCGAGGCGGAGCGGACGGACCAGGGCTACCGATTGCGACATCGGCGCAAGATTGATTGGGAACAACAGTTCCACAGCGCGTTGGATGCTTTTCAGCGCGGGGGGTTCTTTGTCCTGGTGGATGACCAAGTGGCCCAAGGGCTCGACCAGGAGTTTGACCTGAAAGTCGATACTCAGGTTTCCTTTGTCAAGCTAGCCCCATTAGTTGGCGGCTAAGTTCTCCGCTGTCTCCCTCAGAACGCGTTTTCATCAACCGTCAAGCCCGTCCCGGACAGCAATCCCGGCTGCGGTTCTTCTCCGCGCCAGCCCGGTCTTGAAACCCGCCATTAAGATCCGATACGGGTTTGGAGTTCGAAGCGGCCCATTTTTTCAGATTGACCTCGGGCCGTCTCCCCATAACATCCAGCACCATGGCAAAGGTTTTCCATTCCGCCCCGGATCGGCGGCGGCAAGACGCATTTGAATCGCCGCGCCAAGAGAGTTGGCGTAACGGCAGCGGAGTGGCATGGTTTGCCGGGTCGCGCACGGTGGCAGGTTTTGGGATCTCCAAGACGGGTGACTAGAGCCCGGCTGCAAGGCATGGAAAACCCCGACCAGACCCCATTTGCTTAATTCATGAACCATCTATTGGAACAACTCGACAGTTTTGATCCGGCCGTTCGCCAGGGTGTCCTCAAAACGCTATGCGAGCAAGTCCGAGAGGGCAAGATCCACTTGTCCCCAGCCGGAAACGAGGTGAACCTGCACGCCCACACGTTTTTTTCGTATAACGCCTACGGTTATTCCCCATCTAAGTTCGCCTGGCTGGCGCGCCAGGCCGGATTGGCCGTCGGCGGGATCGTGGATTTCGACGTATTGGACGCTCTGGATGAATTCCTGGCGGCAGGACGCTTGGTCGGGTTAAAAACCTGCGTCAGCCTGGAATCGAGGGTCTATGTGCCGGAATTCTCCACGCGCGTCATCAACTCGCCGGGCGAACCGGGCGTTGCCTATCACATGGGAGTCGGTTTCACGAGCGCCGTCCAGCATCCTTTTCTGGCCGAGATGCGCGCCGCCGCGGCGCAACGGACGCGCGAAATCCTGACCCGCGTGAATGCCTATATGCGGCCGGTGGAGTTGGATTATGAGAAAGACGTGGTTCCCCTCACGCCGAAAGGCAACGCCACCGAACGTCACTTGTGCGAGGCGTTTCAGCGCAAGGCCGCCCGGGTTTTTCCATCAGCCGACGCGTTAGCAGCATTCTGGATAGCGAAACTCGGTGACGCCCCGCCGCCCGGAGCCAAGCTGCAAAACCTCATTCGCGCCAAGACCATGAAAAAGGGAGGCGTCGGCTACGTCCAACCCGGCCGGGAATCATTCCCCTTGATGTCCGATATGAATCGATTTGCGCTCGAGTCCGGGGCCATTCCGACGTTGACCTGGTTGGATGGCACGACCGAAGGGGAGAAGGACCTTGCCGAACTCTTCGCCGTCGCCAGGGCCAACGGCGCGGCGGCGCTCAATATCATTCCCGACCGCAATTATACGCCCGGCGTCAGGGACCAAAAGCTAAAGAACCTGTACGACGTGGTGGAAATGGCGCAACAATGCGGATTTCCTATCCTGGTAGGCACGGAAATGAATGCGCCCGGTAATAAATTCGTGGATTCGTTCAATACGGCCGAACTGGCGCCGCTCCTGCCTGTATTCCTGCGTGGAGCACACATCGTTTATGCTCATTCCGTCTTGCAGCGCCAGAGCGCACTGGGCTATCTCAGTCCTTGGGCGGCCAAGGCGTTTCCGTCGGTAGCCTTGAAGAACGACTTTTTCGAGAAACTGGGACGCGAACTCAGCCCGGACAGGGAGGACCGAATGAGCGGTCTATCGGACGGGGTTTCTCCAATCCAGATTCTGGCAAGCATTGAGTAATCCAAGCGAAAGAATATGAGCAAAATTCCACAAACCCAGCAGGCCGTTCAGTTGGTTGGCCCCGACCAGCTCCAGCTCAACGTGTCGAAACCGGTTTTCAAACCCGGACCCCACCAGGTCCTTGGAAAGGTGGAGGTTGTCGGCCTCTGTTTCTCCGACCTTAAGCTGCTCAAGCAGTTCTCCGGCCATGCGCGGAAGTCGGTCGTGGCTAGCGGTCTGGATGCTGGGGCGCTTTCTGACATGCCTCACTACGTACCGGGTGACAAGCCTACCGTTCCAGGCCATGAGACGGTAATCCGCGTCGTTGCAGTCGGGCCCGGAGTTACCCGCCAGAAAGTCGGCGAGCGTTTCCTGGTCCAAACCGATTATCGCTGGTTGCCGACTGCCAGTTCCGCTTCGGCCTTTGGCTATAATTTCGAAGGAGCACTGCAGGAATTCGTCCTGTTGGACGAACGGGTGATCACCGCCCCAGATGGCGAATCCATGCTCATCCCGGTTCCTGAGGATCTTTCGGCCTCCGCCTTGGCGCTGTGCGAACCCTGGGCCTGCGTCGAGGATGCCTATGTCGAGCGACAGCGCCGCGTGTTGAAGGCCGATGGCAAACTGCTCGTGGTGGGAGAAGTCGAGGTTCCGCCTGCAGAACTTGATAACCTCTTCGCCCGCTGCGGAAAGCCGGCTCACATTACATGGACGACCGCAGCCAAGGTTCCCGAGCTGAAAGAGGGCGCGTTTGACGACGTCGTATATTTTGGAGCGAATGCGGATACCGTTGCCAAGCTGTTTCCTAAAGTGGGGGTGCGGGGTCTATTGAACATCGTACAGAACGGCGCCAGGTTCGATAAGCCAGTCCTCGCTCAAATCGGCCGCATTCACTACGGGGCGATCCGGATTGTGGGGACTACGGGCTCCGACCCAGCCGAGTCCATGGCTAACATCCCCGCCACGGGTGAGATTCGGCCGAACGACAAAATCAACATTATCGGCGCGGCGGGCCCCATGGGTACCATGCATGTAATCCGCGACCTGTGCCAAGGCGTGCCCGATGTAACCGTATTCGCGGGGGATCTCAGCGACGATCGGCTCGCTATGCTCGCAAAACTGGCCTCCCCTCTGGCCCGGAAACACCAGGTCACCCTCCGGCCTTACAACCCGGCCAAGGAAAAGCTTACCGAACAGTTCGACTACATCGTTTTGATGGCTCCCGTGCCGGCCCTGGTGGTCCAGTCCATTCCCGCCGCCGCGCCGCGCGGCATTATCAATATTTTCGCCGGTATCGCCGCTACGGTCAGCGCCGAGATCAACCTGGATGCCTATATTGCCAAACAGCTTTACTTCATCGGCACCAGCGGCTCAACCCTTGACGACATGAAGCTGGTCTTGAGCAAAGTCGTTTCGCGCCAACTCGACACCAATCTCTCGGTGGCCGCAGTTTCGGGCTTGGACGGAGCGATCGAAGGGATTCGGGCCGTCGAGAAGAACCTCATCCCGGGCAAAATCCTCGTCTATCCTTCCTGCCACGGTCTTAAGCTGACGCCCCTTCCGGAACTGTCCGACAAACTTCCGCTCGCCGACGGTCTGTGGACGAAGCAAGCCGAAGAAGCCCTGGTGAAATCTTCCCAATCATGAGCCAAAATCTGCAAGATAAAGTCGCTATTGTCACAGGCGGTGCCCAGGGTCTGGGCCAAGCCATCTCTCAACGCCTGGCCCGGGAAGGTTGCCGGGTCATTATCGCCGACGTCAACGAAGCCGGTGTCACCGCGACTGCCGCCGCGCTGGCGAGCGAAACGGGTCGCTCCGTCCTGGGCGTCAAGGTCGATGTCACCCGCGAGGACGACGTCAAAGCGCTCTTCGACCGCGCGGCGCGGGAATTCGGTCGGCTTGACATCGTGGTTGCCAATGCCGCTATCCTCATCGCCGAACCGATTGTCGATGCGGACGCCGAGAAATGGCGCGCCGTGATGAACGTGAATCTTTTCGGCTATTTCCTCGTCACTAAGTACGCTTGTCGCATCATGAAGTCGCAACGCGGCGGGGCGATCATCAACATCAACTCCAAGTCTGGTAAACGCGGCAGTTCGGCCAATTCGGCTTACGCTGCCAGCAAGTTCGGCGGCATCGGCCACACTCAAAGTGTCGCGCTTGAAATGGCTCCGTTCAATGTCCGATGCAACGCGATTTGCCCCGGCAACCTCCTCGACTCTCCGCTCTGGACCCATCCCGAGAAAGGCCTCTTCGTCCAATATCTCAAGGCCGGCAAGGTCGCGGGCGCCAAGAACGTCGAAGACGTCCGCCAGGCCTACATGAATCAAGTGCCTATGAAACGCGGCTGCACTTACGACGATGTCTGCAACGCCGTAGTGTTTCTCGCGTCCGACCAGTCCGCTTATATCACGGGCGTTGCCCTGAGCGTCACCGGCGGCCAGGAAATGAGTTAGTTTTAAATCCATCCCCATCCATGCCAAATCCCATCATTCAAGATATCCTCACCCTTTCCCACGAAATCGGCCGCGAAGACCGCGGTCTGACCATGCTCGGCGAGGGGAACACCTCGGGTCGCGCCTCAGACGAGACCTTTTTTGTCAAAGCCAGCGGCACCTGCCTCGGAACGCTCAAGGAGGAAGACCTTGTCGAATGTCGAAACGCCGCCCTCTTGCCCCTGCTCGAGCGCGAGAGCATGACGGATCAGGAAATCGAGGCGGCGCTGCTGGCCGCCCGCGTCGACCCGAAAGCCAAGAAGCCTTCCGTCGAGGCCATTTTTCATGCCTATCTGCTTTCTTTGCCGGGCATGAAATTCGTCGGCCACGGACATGCCACCGCGGTGAACCAGATTCTCTGCTCCGTTCGCGCCCGCGATTTTGCCGAACATCGCATGTTTCCCGACGAAATTGTGTGTTGCGGCGTCGCTTCCGTTTATGTGCCTTATACGGATCCGGGTTTGAAACTGGCCCAGGTGATTCGTGCTCAGGTTGAGGCCTATCTTCGGCGATACCAGCGCCAGCCTCGTATGGTCTTGATGCAGAATCACGGCATAATCACTCTGGGTGGCACTTGGCAAGCCGTGCTCTCCGGTCTCCTCATGGCCGAGAAGGCGGCCAAGATCTTCGTTGGCGCGGCGGTCCTGGGAGGCCCGATCTTTATGAACGACGAAAACGTGGATCGCATCGCGGGCCGTCCGGACGAGGCCTACCGCCAACGCGCCTTGAAATTGTAACCTAACCCCAGCCATGATCACTTTGGACCGGCAGACAACGAGCGAACTGGATCAGCTCTGTATCAACACGATCCGCACCCTGGCGATGGATGCGGTCCAGCAGGCCAAATCCGGGCATCCCGGCGCGCCGATGGCATTGTCGCCGGTGGCTTACGTGCTTTGGGATCGGTTTCTCCGGCACAACCCCCAAAACCCTCAATGGGCCAATCGCGACCGTTTCGTCCTGTCGGGTGGTCATGGCTCGATGCTGCTCTATAGTCTGCTTCACCTGACCGGCTACGACCTCACTCTGGATGAGCTGAAGCGTTTCCGTCAACTGGGCAGCCGGACTCCGGGGCATCCGGAATACGGGTTGACTCCCGGCGTGGAAATGACTTCGGGCCCGCTCGGGCAGGGCTTGGCTACCAGTGTCGGTATCGCGATCGCCGAGCGCTGGCTTGCGGCTCATTTTAACCGTGCTGGCCACGATATCGTGGAGTTTCGCACCTTCGCGATGTGTGGCGATGGGGACATGATGGAGGGCATCTCCAGCGAGGCCGCTTCGCTGGCCGGCCATCTGGGGCTCCATAAACTGCTTTGGATCTACGATAACAACCGCATCACTATCGAAGGGCGCACCGACCTGGCTTTCAGCGAGGATGTAGCCACCCGTTTTCTGGCTTACAAGTGGAATGTCCAGCACGTGGGCGATGCCAACGACCTGCCGGCGCTGGCGCGCGCCATCGAGGCGACTGCCCGGGAGACCGGCCGCCCCTCGCTGGTTATCGTGGATAGCCATATCGGCTATGGCGCTCCCACTAAGCAAGATACGCACGCGGCCCATGGCGAACCGTTGGGCGACGAGGAGATTCGACGGACCAAGGAACGCTATGGTTGGCCGGCCGACGCCAAGTTCTTAGTGCCGGAGGAAGCGGCGGCCCACTTCCGCCTCGCTTTGACCCGCGGCGAGCAGGGCGAAGCGGACTGGAACCGGCGTTTTCTGAGCTATGCCCAGGCTCAACCAGCCCTCGCCGAGGAATGGCGACTCATGCAAATCCGGGGGTTGCCCGAGGGCTGGGACAAAGAAGTGCCGGTCTTTCCCGCCGACCCCAAGGGCCCCGCCTCACGCGAGTCCAGCGGCAAAGTCCTCAATGCCCTGGCCAAGCATGTTCCCTGGCTGGCCGGCGGCGCCGCGGATCTCGCGCCCTCGACCAAGACGCTCATCAGCGGTGGCGGCGACTTTGCCAGAGGTTCCTACGGCGGACGTAACTTCCATTTCGGCATCCGCGAACACGCCATGACCGCGATCTGCAACGGCATGGCCCTGTGCAAGTTGCGGTCCTATGGGTCCGGTTTTCTCATTTTCTCCGATTACGCCCGCCCAGCCATCCGGCTGTCGGCCTTAATGGATCTACCCACGATCCAGGTCTTCACGCACGACAGCATTGGAGTGGGAGAGGACGGTCCGACCCACCAGCCTATCGAACAGTTGATTTCGCTCCGCGCCATCCCGCATTTGCTGGTCATTCGGCCCGGCGATGCCAATGAAGTCTCCGAGGCATGGCGTGTCGCCTTGGAGCAGGACCGCCATCCGGTGGCTCTCATTTTGAGTCGGCAGGGTTTGCCGACCTTGGACCGTTCCCGGTACGCTCCCGCCTCGGGCTTGCGCCAAGGCGCCTATGTGCTCGCGGATTGCGAAGGCGCTCCCGAGATCATTCTGATCGGAACCGGCTCCGAGCTTCAGCTCTGCGTTGAGGCGGGCGAGAAACTCAAGGCGGAGGGCGTTAAAGCCCGGGTGGTGAGCATGCCTTCGTTCGAGTTGTTTGAGCGTCAGCCGCGGGAATACCGCGAGGGCGTCCTGCCTCGCGCCGTTCGCAAGCGCTTGGCGGTCGAGGCGGGTTCATCGCTGGGTTGGCGGCGGTACGTGGGACTGGATGGGGCAATCATCGCCCGCAGACATTTTGGCGCCTCAGCGCCAATCCGGGATCTGCTCCAGCATTTTGGCTTCACCACCGAGAATGTCTATAACACCGCCAAAGCCCTGTTGACGGGTCAGGTCTTGCCGAATACCGGCAACGATTAGCGCGGCGCCACCCCGGGCAGGTCCCATTGCGCCAGTGGATGGGTGGCTCCGCAGTCCAGACACTCGGCCTCCGGACAGGAGGCTCCGCATTGGGGACAGAAGCCTTGGCTCTCGAACATATCGAAGGGTCGGAGGCATCTGGGGCACCGCCAGGCGCAGCCAAGAATCGGTTTCTCACGGCACTCGGGACAGGCGTATCCATGCCGTCGGGGGAGTTTGCCCACCTTGATGAGCATTCGAGCCTGCATCAGCCCACGCCAGCAAGTGACCAGGATAAATAGGCAAAGGACGGCGAAGAACATGTCATGCACCCAGAAGACCGCCAGCGATAGCAACAAACCCACGCAAGGGAAACCGATCAGGGTCGTGACCAGCAGACTGTGCGCCCGTCCCAGGGGATACCAGAGAACGGAGCGGAGGATCTGGCCGCCGTCCAAGGGGTAAATGGGCAGGAGATTGAAGATGAGCAGCGCCAGGTTCACTTGCCAAACCGAGTGAAAGAAATTATAGCCGTTAGGCATCGAGGTTCGCCAGCCTGCCGCGCCTCCGAGGATAACCAGTATCGTTAAGACTGGAGCCAGCACAACGTTCACCAATGGTCCGGCGGCGATACTCCAGAGCGTGGCGCCGGGTCGCTGGGACGGCGCCACAAAAGCCACGCCTCCCAGCGGCCACAGGATGATCTGATCGGCCCGCCCCCCGACCTGACGACAGGCAAGAGAGTGTCCGAACTCGTGCATCAGCACGATCCCGAAAAGCGACAGGTATTCCAGTACGTTCCAGACAAAGGATGAATACGCCCTTGGGCGGCTGATGACCTCGTAGGCCGCTACCAGGAACCACGACCAATGCAAAAAGACATCGATTCCGAGGAAACGAAAGAGGCGAACGGACCCTTGCCGAGTTGGCAGCATCGCCTACTGTTGCATACGGCAACCCAGCGAACAAGGGATTTGTCCGGCAGGGGAGATGGTCCAACCCCACCCGGTCGATGAGATTCGGCGCTGCTGACGACGCCGACACCCGTTTACCGGGTGTCTCGCTCCGCCGAGACCCCAGGATTTCCTGCGGCAAAACCCTAGCCTGCGGAAGCTTAAACCTTGATGGGCACGGTGAAGGGTGGGCGGTAATTGCGGGAGAGAAGTTCGTTGGCTTTCTCGTTGTCCACAAAACGCTCTTTTTTGGGATGAAATCGCAAGGGAACGCCTAGCTGAAGATTGTCTTTGGCGAGATCGATACCGTTCGCGTCCAAATGACCCGCCATCCGGTCGAAGGCCTCCGCGAGGTTCTTGTTGGATTGGAGAGCTTCCTTGATCTCCCCGCGGGGTTTGGACGCGCCCAACCGGTAAGAAATGTTACCGGTATGAACCAACCCCGCCGAGAGGTGTCCTTCGAGGATCTCCGCGTTCAGATCCGAGATCTTGCGGCTGCGGATCGCCCCGAGCCAGTTGCTGTGGTGGCCGCCGGAGTCGGCCGAAAGCCCGCTGGGGGTCTTTATGTCCCCGGTCGCACCCTTTTTCTTGCGGCCATCAAATTTGGTAACCTGGTTGCCCGCCTTATCATAGACGATCGCGGTAGTGTAGTCGGGAACCAGCACGTAGCCATCCTCGCACTCGATCACATTGCCAACCGAGGCGCCCTTGTAATTGTCCATTTTCCAGCCCTCAGTCTGCGAAGCCTTGTTCCTGGGCAACCCACGCACCTCGAAAACCATCGGCACCTTATATCCATGATAAACGGCTAGAGTGTTAGGGGTTTCGGCGGAGTCTTTGTAGCCTAAGCGGCCACCCACCGCCATCGAGAAGGGCGCGATGGCATGTTCGCCCAAAAACCAACGGCAAATATCCACCTGATGAGGGCCTTGGTTGCCAAAATCGCCATTCCCGTAAGCCCAGAACCAGTGCCAGTCATAATGTACCGTGCCAAAGTCGCCGTTGCGCCGAGGCGCCTCCACCGGAGCGGGACCGCACCAAAGATCGTAGTCAATATACTCGGGCACGGCTTGGGGACCATCGACCCAACCGATGCTCTTGCGGGCCTTGTAGCAAAAGCCGCGGGCGATGACGATTTTTCCCAGCTTGCCCGATTGAACGTATTGCACGGCCTCCTTTAGGCCCGGCGAGGAGCGGCATTGGGTGCCGCACTGGACGATACGCTTGTACTTGCGAGCCGCCTCGACCATCTTGCGGCCCTCGAAGAGGTTGTGGCAGGCCGGCTTCTCGACATAGACGTCCTTGCCCGCCTGGCAAGCCCACACGGTAGCCAAGGCGTGCCAATGGTTGGGGACGGCAATGGAGACCGCATCGATCTCTTTGTTTTCTAATAACTTACGGATATCGGTATAGGTTTGTATGCCTCCCCCGAGCTCCTGGGCCTTCTTGTCCAGCACGTGCCGGTCGACATCGCACAAGGCGACCAGACGCGCGCCTTTGATTTTACTGAGTGTACTAATATGGCCGCTGCCCTGGCTGCGAAAGCCAATCTGGGCGACCCGAATGTCGTTGTTGGCGCCGGCGGCCCGGCTCCAGGGGTTTACACTGATGGCGGCCGCACCCAGCGCGGCAGTTTTGAGAAAATCACGGCGGGAGATGTTTATCATGATTTGCTAGACGGTTTACAGGTCGATTGGTATCAAGAAAATGACGGGGCGTCAATGAATGTTCAAATGCGTGATATTCCTAATCCTTGACTTTCCGCCAAATCCGCGCCTCGGCCGGAGCAAGGGAATCGCGTGAGGCACGGCCGCCGGGTTGGTCCAAATCAATAGACTTTGATGAGGGAATGAGAGTGCTCAGGGACGTGGGCGAGGAGACGGGCGCCTTGCCGGAATTGCTGATGAAGATTTCCGATATCTACGACGACGAGGTGGACGATGCTGTCAATGCATGACCTCGCTGTTGGAGCCTGTCATGATCGTTATACTCGCGGTAATCGTCGGGAGCATAGTCGTTGCCATGTTCCTGCCTTTACTGAAGGTCATGGAGGTCGGTTTTGACGACCAGAATGAGGTCAAAATGGACTGACGGAGGGGCCAAATAACCGGTCCCGCAGGTCCCTCCGCGGTTGGCGAGGAGGTGTCCAGCCTTAATTTCCTTCTTGCCACTGGCGCTATAAAGGGTAAAAGGGAGGTCGAATAAGCCAATGGCAATTCGCTATGATGACTTACCACGAGAAGACGGCTACGGTCCGAAGTGATCCGGCAGAGGAACCTGTCAAACGTCAAGTGACGAGATCGGCAGCGGCGCAACCGGTGAATCACCGGATCGTGCCCGGTGTGACCGATGCGGCGCCGCATTGCGGGCTGTTCGATAAAGTTAAAGACTTTAAGAGCGCCTCGCAACTGCGAGCGCTCGGTCTGTACCCGTATTTTCGCGTGATTTCCTCCGCGCAGGACACCGAGGTCAACATCGAGGGTAAAAGGGTCCTGATGTTCGGATCGAACAGTTACCTGGGGTTGACCAACCATCCGAAGATTAAAGAGGCCGCCCGCGCGGCGGTCGAGAAATATGGTTCCGGTTGCGCCGGTTCTCGTTTTCTGAACGGCACCCTGGACATCCACCTGGAGTTGGAGTCGGTTTTGGCCAAGCTCGTCAATAAGGAAGCCGTCCTCCTCTACAGCACCGGGTTCCAGGTCAACCTCGGCGTCATCAGCGCCATGGTCGGCAAAGGCGAGTACGTGCTCGGGGATAAGAGCAACCATGCCAGCATTGTGGAGGGATGCCTCCTCTCCCAGGGCAAATTTCTCCGGTTCCCGCATAAGGACATGGCGACGTTGGAGAGTCGATTGCGCAATCTGGATCCCAAGACCGGCAAGCTGATCGTGGTCGATGGCGTTTTTTCCATGGAAGGCGACATCATCCAATTACCCGAGTTGTGCCGCTTGGCTCGCCAATACGGCGCGGCGGTCATGGTGGATGACGCCCATTCCATTGGCGTGTTGGGCAAGCATGGGGCGGGAACGGCCTGCCACTTTGGCCTCACCGATCAGGTGCAGCTCATCATGGGCACTTTCAGCAAATCCCTGGCCAGCCTGGGTGGTTTTATTGGCGCGGATGCGGCGACGATTGACTACCTCAAGCACCACTCGCGGTCGCTCATCTTCAGTGCCAGCATGAGCCCGGCCAACGCCGCCTCCGTGCTGGCTGCGGTACGGCTGATGATTTCTGAACCGGAGCGTATTGCCCGCCTCTGGCACAATACCGCGCGGATGAAGGAAGGGCTGATCAGTCAAGGTTTTGATTTGGGCGCCTCCGAGACCCCCATTTTGCCGCTTTACTGCCGCGATTTGATGATCGCCTTCAAGTTCTGCAAACGACTGCAGGAAGAGGGGATTTTTGTCAATCCAGTGGTTTCTCCGGGCGTCCCGCCCGGGGAGGAACTGATTCGGCTCAGCCTGATGGCCACCCACTCGGATGCGCAGATAGATTTCGCCCTGGAGAATATCGGCAAAGTCGGCAAAGAACTGGGCCTGGTCTGATTGAAGGTCCTGCTCACAGGCGCGAGCGGATTCGTCGGCAGCCACGTTTTGGATCAGCTCCGGGTTCAGGGAGTTCCCGTGGTGCTGCTGCTCCGGCCGAGCAGCAGTCGCCGTTTTATCCAAAATCAACTCCCGGAGGTCGAAGTACGCTCGGGGTCTATCGCTGATGCCCCCGGTCTCCGGGGGGCCTTGGAAGGAGTTACCCACGTAATTCATTGTGCGGGTTGTACCAAAGCGGCAAGGAATCGTGAGTTTTACGAAGTCAACCAGGTGGGGACTCGGAATATGGTAGAAGCCGCCAATGAGCGCGCCGAAGTCAGGCGGTTCATTCATGTATCAAGCCTGGCCGCGGGCGGTCCAGCGGCGGCGGATCACCCTGCGCGTGAAGGGGAAGAGCCGCATCCGGTTTCCGAGTATGGCAGGAGCAAGCTTGCCGGCGAGGTTGAAGTTCAGAAGCGCTGCCGGGCGGAATATGTCATCCTCCGCCCCCCGGCGGTCTATGGTCCGCGGGATAACGAATTCCTCCGAATCTTCAAAGCCGTTAAGCGCCACGTCGCTCCGAAACCCGGCCGCCAACCGTTGAGCTTGGTGTTCGCGCTCGATTTAGCCACCGCGATCGTGGGCTGCCTCGATCATCCAGCAGCCGCGCGAAAGATCTACTATGTCGCCGCCCGGGAAGTTGTAACGGCGCGGGAGATGGCCGAGGAGATCGCCGCCCAGATGAAAGTTTGGGCGCTGCCCTTGCCGTTGCCGACCCCGATGTTCTGGCCGCTCTGTCTGGCCCAGCAGCTCGGATCTTATGTTACAGGCAGGCCCAACGTATTGAGCTTGCAAAAATATGCGGAGTTGCGAGCTTGCGGTTGGGTGTGCGACCCAAACCGCCTTCTCCAGGAGGTTGGGTATGAGTGTCCCACCCGCCTGAAGGCCGGGATCGGAGTAACATTGGCGTGGTATCGGCAAAACGACTGGCTATGAATCGGCGGCGCATTCAGTTTGCTTCACCCTGCGAACGGGCCGGGGGACGCAACGGAAACTCCGCCCTGAACCAGATCCACTTTTGAAGAACGCCGCGAACTACACTTTTGTTGACTACGCCTCGCAGGCCTACTCGGCCCTCGTGCTGGCGCTCGTCGTGTTGTTCCACAACCAAACGGTGCCGCATTGGCATTGGTTGGCGGTCACCCATATGGCGGGCTTGGGGATGGTGCATGGATTAATCCGTTGGAAGGCGCGAGGAGCCGTGGGGCGAGCGGCGGATTTTCTCCGCCACTTTTACCCGGTTTTCCTCTATATTTGGTTTTTCTGGGAGACCGGGCTTCTGAACCGGATGTTTTTCAGCGAATACATGGACCCGTTGGCTATTCAATGGGACCAGACGCTGTTTGGATGCCAGCCGAGCATCCTGTTTATGGAAAAGCTGCCATGGTTGGCGCTCAGCGAGGTTTTTTACGCCTCCTACTTCTCTTACTACTTGATGATCGGGGGGGTGGGCCTCGCCCTATTTGTCCGCGATCGCCATCAATTCTTCCATTACATCTCGGTTGTCTCCTTTGTTTTTTATCTTTGTTACGTCGTCTATATCATCCTGCCCATCATCGGGCCGCGGGTGTTCCTGCAGCCCATCAACGGTTATACCCTGCCAGCGGCGATTCAGCGGATGACGCCGAGCGATACTTATCCGGCGGCGGTTCAAAAAGGGCTCTGTTTTCGCCTGATGGGATTGATT
>Ga0316217_10000310_pt1 | contig 70862 bp, 46 predicted proteins | sample 1anoAmetaG_FD_203633 | JGI IMG/M metagenome (GOLD analysis project Ga0316217, IMG submission 203633) | Freshwater microbial communities from Trout Bog Lake, Wisconsin, USA - 1anoA | ecosystem: Environmental > Aquatic > Freshwater > Lake > Hypolimnion/Profundal zone | place: USA: Wisconsin... | reverse complement strand
GCGGAATGGTGTGTCGGCGGCCTGAACCGGGACCTCGCTGGGTCGGCGTCATGCCGGGGACCAGGGCGATTGATCACGGAGCCACCGGCAGGGAAAGCTGGGAAGGGCCGAAACGTCCAAACTGCAGACTCCATGCCCCGGCGAAGCCGGGACATGGAGTCTAGGCGGCGTGCGGGGTGCCCGGGAAGAGCAGGCGGAACCGCGTGCCCGCGCCCAGTTCGGATTTCACCTCCACCCGGCCCTGGGCCTTCTCGAGCAGGATCTTGACCGAGGCCAGGCCCAGGCCGGTGGCGGTACCGGGCTCCTTGGTGGTGAAGAACGGCTCGAAGAGCCTGCCCCGATGCTCGAGGGTGATGCCGGTGCCCGTGTCCTCGACATCCAGGAAGGTCTCGCCGGTGGTGGCCTCCCGGCCCACGGCCACCCGGATGGTGCCGCCCTCGGGCAGCGCATCCCGGGCGTTGGCCACCAGGTTCAGGAGGATCTGCTTGAGGTCCTCGGTGTGGATCCGCACGGGCGCGGGCTCCTGGCCGGGCTGGAGCAGGAGGTGGATCCCGCAGGGCACCAGCAGCTTCAGGAGCCCTTCCAGCGCGGCCAGTTCCCGTCTCAGGTCCCGCACTTCCCCTTCCTCCTGGAGGCGCCGGGAGAAGTTCATCACCTGCGAGGACAGCATGGCGGAACGCTCCACCGCCTGGATGATGGCCTCCACGGCGAACCCGGAGACCTTCATGCGGCGCTCCAGTTCCATCTGCAGCACCTCAGCGGCGGAGAGGATGGAACCCAGGCCCTTGTTCAGGTCGTGCACGAGTCCCGCGCCCAGCACCACCACCGCGTTCAGGCGCTCGTTGAGCAGCACCACGTCCTGCATGCCCTCCAGTTCCTGGGTGCGCCGGAGGACGCGTTCCTCCATGGTCCGGTGGGAGGCGCTCAACCGCTCCTGCAGAAGGAACTGCCGGAGCACCAGCGTGCAGGTCATGAGCAGGAAGACCAGCAGCACGGGCTGCGAAGGAGGATGGCCCCCCATGGAGGCCGCGACGATGAGCGTGGCCACCGCCAGGAAGGGGGCGTGGATCAGGAGCCCCGAGAGGTAGGAAGGCAGAGGGTGGCCGGCCTCGGGCGCCTCCACGGGCTGGGCCGTATAGGCGGCCATGAGGAGCGCGCCGGAGACCAGGGGCGTGCTCAGCAGCCACGGGGAGTGCGCGGCCTGATCGAAGCGGTAGATGCCGTTGACTCCGAAGGCCGCGGGCAGGAAGAGCAGGATGGAGTTCACCAGCATCCATCCCAGCGGACCCCGCAGCCGGCGGGGATCCTCCGCGACCAGGTACGAGAGGATCCCGCCCACGAGGATGAGCCTGGAATTGAGGGAGACCGCCAGGATCTGCAGGGGTGACTGGTGCTCCAGGAGGGGATTCCAGATGCCCTTCATCCATGGCAGCAGCAGGAAGGAGAGGCAGAATACGAGGCTGCCCAGCAGGCAGAGCAGGTCCTGGCCCTTGCGTCCCCGCCAGGGCCACTTCCAGACGCCCAGCGCCATGACGGCCCCGGCCAGGCCGGGCAGGATGTAGATGGTAAGGCGGGACAGGAAGGCTCCCCCCATGGCCGGTGGCAGCACCAACCACAGGATCTTGCCCAGCAGCGAAAGGCCGACGCTGGCTGCGAACCAACGCCAGCCCGTCCTCTCCCGGGGCGAGGCGGAACCCTTGCGCAGGGCCAGGATGATGGTTATGCCATTCAGGACCATGATCGTGGCGACGCACAGGGCCCAGGTGCCGCGCACCGGTTGGGCCGAAAAAACCAGGACGAACGCCAAGCTCATGAGACCTAGGAACGCATAGGCCGTCGCTGGTGAGAATATGGACGCTATATATTCCATGGTGTGGTGAAAGCCCCGGACAAATGTTTATCGTCCTTTGTCAAGAAAAGCACAACATCTTTTTGATGTTTATCATTCGAAATGAATGGCTTGCATGAAATTCCGACCCGATTCATTCGTTATTTAATTAATTCTCTCATTGAGCTTTTTTTGTCCGGAAAGCAACACCCTACCTGGAATGATGGAGCGACTCTGACAGGCGTCGGCAACGGCTTGCGACGCCCCGCGACGGGTTCATCTTTGATTAAGAGGCAATACGGAAAGCGCTATTCCACGTTCAAGCGATACCCGATGCTGGGTTCCGTGAGGAGATACCGGGGCCGGGTGGCGTCCGGTTCCAGCTTGCGCCGGAGCGTTCCCATGTAGATGCGGAGGTAGTGGGTCTGGCCCTCACCGGAGGGGCCCCACACCTCGTTCAGGAGCTGGGCGTGGGTGGCGACCTTTCCCGCCCGGCGGGCCAGGGCCTCCAGCAGGCGCCATTCCATGGGCGTGAGCCGGATGGGCGCCCCGTCCATGAACACTTCCCGGCGCTCCAGGTCCATTTTCATGGCGCCGCAGGTGAGGACCGGGTTCTCGGGACTGGCGAGGGTGCCATGGCGCAGGGCCACCCGGATGCGCGCCAGGAGCTCGGCCGCGCCGAAGGGTTTGGTGAGGTAGTCGTCGGCGCCCTGGTCCAGGGCCGCCACCTTGTCCTTTTCCTGGTTCCGGGCGGAGATGATGATGATGGGCTTGCGGTTCCAGCCCCGGAGTTCCTTGAGGACCGACAGGCCGTCCCGGTCCGGCAGGCCCAGGTCCAGCAGGATGACGTCCGGACTGTAGTTCCTGGCCAGATCAAGCCCCTCCGCGCCCGTGCTCGCCGAGTCCACCTGGTAGCCCTGGTTGGCCAGGGTGGGGATGAGGAAGCGCCGCAGGGGCACTTCGTCCTCGATGATCAGGATGAGCGCTTGTTTCATGATGGCGGCTCCGGCGAGGCCGATTCCCGCTCCACCTCGAAGAGGGAAGGCGGCTGACCCTCCAATGGAAGAGTAATGCGGAAACAGGCTCCTCCGCTAGGGCGGTCTTCCACCCAGATCCTGCCTCCGTGAGCCTTGACGATCGCTTCGCAGATGGCCAGCCCCAGCCCGACCCCCCCATCCCGGGTCAAACCGGGCATCCGGAAGAACTTGTCGAACACCTTGTTCTGGTAGGCCCGAGGAATGCCCGGCCCATCATCCGTCACCGCCAGCTCCAGGGAGCCCGCCCCCGCCCAGGCGGACAGGACCATGGCGCTGCCCGGCGCGTGGCGAAGCGCGTTGCCCATGAGGTTCAGGAGGACCTGTTCCATGAGGGAGCCGTCGAGGTGGGCCAGCGGCAGATCCGCGGGCAGGTCCACCCGGATCGCCAGGGCGCCCAGGCGCGTCTCCATGCGCCCGATGGCCGCGCCCACCACCTCGTCCAGGGGCTGCCACTCCTTGTTGGCCCGCAGCGCGCCCGACTGCAGCCTCGTCAAGTCCAGCAGGTCGCCCAGGAAGCGCGCGAGCCGCTCGCTCTCCTCGCGGATCATGACCAGCAGGTCCAGCCGTGCCGCTTCGGGAAGCTGGTGCTCAGGCAGCAGCAGGGAAGTCGCCGCCCCCTGGATGGCCGCCAGGGGCGTGCGCAGATCGTGGGACACCGCGCCCAGGAGCGTGTTGCGCATGCGCTCGGTCTCCTTGTCGACCTTCTCCCGGTTGGCGGTCTCGATCCACCGGATGCGCTCCAGCGCGACGCTCACCAGGCCCGCGAAGGCCTGCAGGAGTCCCCATTCCTCAGGGGGGAACGGATTGCCGTCCTCCCTTTTCAGGAGGAGGCGACCTTCCCCGCCGCCCAGGGAGATGTAGGAGATGGCCCCTTCGAACACCGGTTCCAGGGGGTCCTCCTCCGGGGCGCCCCCCGGCGGGGCTGCGGGAGGATCCTCCCCACCCGGCGGCAGAATGCCCTCGCCGTCCGAGCCCAGCAGCCAGGCCCGGGCCTTGAGCAGGCCGCCGCTGCGCTCCGCGAGGACCTCGGCCACCTCCTCCCGGGAGGTGCAGCGCGCCAGGGCGCGGCCCAGGAGCATGAGCAGGGCGGTTTCCGCCTCCAGGCGGTGGATGGCGCGGGTCTCCAGCTTGATCCGGTCCACCAGGGCCATGAAGACCTGGGCCAGGGTCACCGCCCCGATGAACGCGCCGAGTCCGGGCCAGTCCCGGGGGCCCAGGGGGCGGGGGCCGCCGCGGAAGAACACCTCGTAGATGACGATGGCGAGGCCCGTGGCGGGCACGGCGAAGAGGATGCCGAAGCGGTGGATGATGAAGACCAGGGCCAGGGCGAAGGCCGCCTGGACCGCATGGGCGCCGAGAATGGGGTGGAGCGCGGCGGCCGCCAGGGTCGTCACGCCCAGGAAGACCAGCAGGGCGAGGACCAGGCCCACCAGATCCAGGAGCGGCGGGAGGGCCCGATGGCGCGGATCCGGGGAATCCAGGGGCAGGACGAGGACCTGGCTGTCCAGGCTGCGTTTCAGCAGATCCAGGGTGCGGGTCCGCTCCAGCCCGCCAAAGAGCCCCTGCAGACGGCCCTGGCCCAGGAGGAGCGTCGAAGGCTGCCAGTTCCGCGCCGCTTCCAGGAGGCCTCCCGCGAGGGTGGGGGCCTTGACCCAGTCCGTGCGGGCGCCCAGGTCGGCGGCTTCCCGGAGCCAGGACCGCGCCTGCTCCGCCTCCTCACGGGCTTCCCAGTCCGCCACATGGATGTGCACGGCCACCCAGGGGCGGGCTTGCTGCTTGGCCACCCGGAAGGCCGCATGGACCAGCCGGAGGTCCTTGGCCTCGGAACCCACGGCCACCAGGACGGGGCGGGGCTCCAGGGCGGTGGATGGCACGGGTTACCTCTGTAAAAGGGGACGTTCCCTCAAGCCTACCCCAGCTTTCCCCAGCCCGCCAATAAACGGCGAGGGCCGCGCACGCGCGCGGCCCTCGTGGTTGTTGGGCTGACCTCGGGTCCGGGCTTCGCCCGGGACGGATGTGGGGGTCAAAGGGGGGACTGGAGCGAGCAAAGCGAGCGGAAGCCGCCCCTTTCATGGCAGAGGGAGCAGAGCCACCGCGCGGTCCCCCTGGTTGAGCTACAGGTAGGCTTCCTCGCCATGGAGGGACATGTCCAGACCCTCCTCTTCCTCTTCCGCCGAGACCTTCACGGCGGTGACCTTGTTGATGAGCCAGAGTGCGCCAAGGGTGAAGAAGAAGGAATAGACGGCGGTGATGGTCACGCTGACGAACTGCATCGCGAAGAAGTGGTAGCCGCCGCGCAGGAGACCGTCGGCGCCCGCGGGATTCCATACCTTGGCGGCGAAGACGCCGGTGAGGATGCAGCCCAGGTAGCCGCCCACCCCGTGCACGCCCCAGACGTCCAGGGCGTCGTCGAAGCCGACCTTGTGCTTGAACTCCACGGCCAGGTAGCAGAAGGCGCTGGCGGCGATGCCGATGACCACGGCCGCGCCGATGCTCACGTAGCCGGCGGCGGGGGTGATGCCCACCAGGCCCGCGACGGCGCCGGTGAGGAGGCCGACGAACTTGGGCTTCTTCTCGAAGGTCCAGGCCAGGAAGAGCCAGGTGATGGCGGCCATGGAGGCGGCGATGTCGGTGTTCACGAAGGCCAGGAAGGTCACGCTGTCGACGCGCAGCTCGCTGCCGGCGTTGAACCCGTACCAGCCGAACCACAGGAGGGCGGTGCCCAGGGCGACGAGGGGGATGTTGTGAAGGCCCTTGTCGTCCACGCGCCGGCGGCCGACATAGAGGACGGAGGCCAGGGCCGCGAAGCCCGAGCTGGCGTGGACGGCGGTGCCGCCCGCGAAGTCCAGGACGCCCCAGGCCTTGGCGAACAGGCCGTTGCCCCAGACCATGTGGGCGATGGGGAAGTACACGAAGAGCATCCACGCGGTGAGGAACACCAGGTAGGCCTTGAACTTGATCCGGTTCGCGAAGGCGCCGGTGATGAGTGCGGGCGTGATGATGGCGAACATCATCTGGTAGATGAAGTGCACCAGGGTGGGGATGGTCCAGGTGCCGTTGGGATCGAAATCGACGTGGAACACGCTGTTGAAGTTGATCCCGCGCAGGAAGGCGTGGTCGAGGTTGCCGATGATGCCGCCCTCGCCGCCGCTGAAGACCAGGGAGTAGCCCACGGCCCACCACAGGAGGGTGGTCCAGCCCATGGACACGAAGCTCTGGATCATGATGGAGAGGACGTTCTTGCGGCTGACCAGGCCGCCGTAGAAGAGGGCCAGCCCTGGCGTCATGAGCATGACCAGAGCTGCGCAGATCAGCATGAAGCCGCTGCTGCCGGTATCGGGGGCGGGGGTCATAGGAGGCTCCTATCAGAAAATGAAGGTAAGGGTGTGGGGCGTTCACCCCGAGTTTGTGAGCTATGGAAAGGCGCAAGCAAAGAACCCAGGCGTGCTGGGGCCCCCTCCTCCGTTGTTCCGGTCGGGCTCCCTTCCAACGGGAGGCCCGGGGGGGCGGTCGTGACCTCGGCAATCAGCTTGAGCCAAGGAATCCAACAATCTCAATAGATATAAACGTATTTTTATGTCACAACTCCCATGGATACATTTTTTTTATGCCGAATCAAACCGATTTTACGGTTTTGCCTATATGAAAATTTTTGCTGACTTAAAGGTAATTTATTTCATTTTTATCTTTAATTTATTTTTAACATGAATTATAACAGTATTTATAGCTTGTTTTTTTCATAATAGATAAAAATTTGTAAATTTTACATAAATTTTTCGATTACTTTTCCGAAAACGATCCAAAAGAATCTTTATGATTTCTTTACCTCTTGGTCTCATTTCTCATGCTGCATCCACCCCACGCGCTTCCCTTGGCTTTCCCCTTTCCAAATCCTCACTTCTTCCCTCAGGAGACCCCATGACCCCCCTTCCCACCATCAATACCGGCAACACAGGATTCATGATCCTGTGCGCCAGCCTCGTCATGCTCATGACCCCGGGGCTGGCCTTCTTCTACGGCGGCCTCGTGGCCCGCAAGAACGTGCTGGGCGTCATGATCCAGAGCTTCGTGTCCATGGGCTGGACCACCGTGATCTGGTTCGCCTTCGGCTACTCCATGTGCTTCGGCCCCACCGTCCACGGCATCATCGGCAACCCCTTCACCCACTTCTGCCTGCGGGGCATCACGCTCCACTCCCTCTACCAGGGCAACGCCACGCTCGGCATCCCCACCTTCGTGCACGTGGCCTACCAGATGATGTTCGCCATCATCACGCCCGCCCTCATCACCGGCGCCTTCGCCAACCGCGTGACCTTCAAGGCCTACATGTGGTTCCTCACGGCCTGGCTGGTCTTCGTGTACTTCCCCTTCTGCCACATGATCTGGCATCCGGACGGAATCCTCGCCCAGTGGGGCGTCCTGGACTACGCGGGCGGCATCGTGGTGCACAACACCGCGGGCCTGGCCGCCCTCGCGTCGGTGCTCTACGTGGGCAAGCGCAAGGTCATCGACAGCGTGCCCCACTCCATTCCCCTGGTCGCCCTGGGCACCGGGCTGCTGTGGTTCGGCTGGTACGGCTTCAACGCCGGCAGCGAGTTCCAGGTGGATTCCGTCACCACCTCGGCCTTCATCAACACCGACGTGGCTGCCTCCTTCGCGGCCGTCACCTGGCTGGTGGTGGAATGGGCGAACGCCCGTCAGCCCAAGTTCCTCGGCCTGCTCACCGGCGCCGTCGCGGGCCTCGCCACCATCACCCCCGCCGCCGGCTACGTCAGCCCGGCCACCGCGGCCCTCATCGGCATCCTCGCCGGCGTGGTCTGCTACTATGCCGTCGCCCTCAAGAACCACCTCGGCTGGGACGACGCCCTGGACGTGTGGGGCGTGCACGGCGTGGGCGGCTTCATCGGCATCATCTTCCTGGGCCTGTTCGCCAACAAGGCGTGGAACCCCACCATCGTCACCAATGGCCTCCTCACGGGGGGCGGCATGTCCTTCTTCGGCAAGCAGCTGGCCGCGGTGGCCATCTCGTCCGTTTGGGCCTTCGCCTTCACCTACGGCATGCTCTGGATCATCGACCGCATCACCCCGGTGAAGGTCAAGGCGGGCGTAGAGGAGACCGGGCTGGACTTCGGCCTCCACGGGGAGAACGCCTACACCGATGCATTGTAAATAGTGATCTAACGCACAATCGGAATTACTTAAAAAAAACTGGATGAATTACCATTCGGGGAAAGGATCGGGCCCAACGGGCCTCCCTTTCCCCTTCTTCCTATCCAAAACCCCTTTTTTTACGAACCACTGCGGAGCCTCCATGCGTACCCCTCTGGCCCTGACCCTGTTGTCCACCCTCGGCCTTTCGGCACAAACTTCACCTGTTACCGCGCCACCCGTAACCGCGCCGTCCGAAGCCGCCGCTCCCGCAACTCCGGCCGGGCCCTCCCTGAAATGGCGGGGCGCCCTGTGGGCTTCCGCCGCGGCGTCGGACCGCCAGACTTCGGACGGCAGCCTCTTCCTGCGCACCGATGACGCCGGCAACGGCCAATTGTCCCTGGACGGCCTCCAGGTGGGTGCCGACGTGACCCTGACCGACGGCTGGGGCATGAAATTCACCATCCTTGCGGGCCAGGCCGCCAAGGCGCTCAACGCCGCCACACTCTCAAGCGGCACCACCCCGGCCGAGACCGGGTCCATCGCCTGGCCCGAGGCCATGCTCACCTGGACCGGTGGCGACGAGGCCTTCAAGTTCGGCCGCATGTACTCGGCCATGGGCATGGAAGTGCTGGACGGCACCCAGGGCCTCACCGCCAGCCGCGGCCTGCTCTTCACCTACGCCGTGCCCTTCGCCCAGGTGGGCCTCAACTGGCACCACGCCTTCTCGGCCTCCTGGAGTTCGGACGCGTGGCTCTACAACGGCGAGGACCGCATCCAGGACAACAACCAGGGCAAGACCTTCGGCCTGGGATTCACCTACAACCACCGGGGGGCGGCGGACAGGTTCGTCACCCTCATGGCCTACAGCGGCCCCGAACAGGACGGCCTGGGCGGCGCGGCCCACACGGGCGCCGAGGGCCGCAAGCGCAGCCGCCTGGGCCTGGACGGCCAGTGGGTGTGGGGCAACACCACCCTGGTCTGGGAGGCCGAGTATGCGCGGGAGGCCGCCGCGAACGCCGGCCAGGACATCACCTGGTCCGGACTGGGCGCCATCTGCAAATACCAGCTCAACGACCGCTGGAACCTGTTCGTGCGGGCCGAGGCGCTCAAGGACACCACCGGCATCCGTCTGGTGGCCGACCCGACCCTCGCCAAGTCGGACTTCACCTCTTCTCCCAACGCCAACCTCCAGGCCTCCTCCTTAGCTCTGGGCACCGAGCGCCGCTGGCACGCCACCTTCACGCGGGTGGAGGCGCGCTGGGACAAGCTCAACAAGGACGTCCTGGACCGGGACGGCAGGCCCTTCCAGGACGCCCTGAGCCTCACCTGGAGCCTCGGTACCAATTTCTGAGCGGATACCGGTACCTCCGGCGGCACGCAGGGAACGTTGAAAAGCTGCACGCGGTCTGTCCTGATCTACGAAGATGCGGGAACCTGTATTGTTGACCTAATCGCTTGTGCTAAATTACTTCGCCCGCCGGAATCCGGCGAGAGGAGAGCCTGTGGCGAAAACCGAGACGCCCCCCGACACCCGCACGCTCTCCAGGGAGCAGCGGATCGGTCTGTTCCGAACCATCTACGCCTCCCGGCGCATCGATGACCGGGAGATCACGGGCAAGCGGCAGAACAAGGTGTTCTTCCAGATCAACGGCGCGGGCCACGAGGCCCTCCAGGCCGCGGCGGCCCTCTGCCTGAAGCCGGGACACGACTGGTTCTTCCTCTACTACCGGGACCGGGCCCTGTGCTACGCCCTCGGGGTAAGCGCCCAGGACATGTTCATGGGTTCCGTGGGCTCGAAGCTGGACCCCGCCACCGGCGGCCGGATGATGCCTGGCCACTGGTCCGATCACCGCCTGAACCTCTTCACCACCTCCAGCCCCACGGGCACCCAGTTCCTTCAGGCGGTGGGGGCGGCCGAGGCCATCCTCAGGGCCGAGGAGGCCGGCCTGCAGGCCGACCTGGGGATCAAGGAGGGCGAAGTGGTGCTGGTCACCACCGGCGACGGCACCGTGGCCGAAGGCGAGTTCTGGGAGTCCATCAACAGCGCCGTGAACCTCAAGGTGCCCCTGGTCTACCTCATCGAGGACAACGGCTACGCCATCTCCGTTCCCACCGAGGTGCAGTATCCCGGCGCCAACGTGGCCGCCCTCCTGAAGGGCTGGGAGGACCAGGGTCTCCTGCTCATCGACGGCATCGACGGGTGCGACCCCATCGCCAGCCATGCCGCGGTGGCCCGGGCCGTCGCCTACGCACGGTCCCGCAAGGGCCCGGCCGTGGTGCGGGCCAAGGTGGTGCGTCCCTATTCCCACTCCCTCTCGGACGACGAGCAGCTGTACAAGACCCCCGCCCAGCGGGCCGAGGAGGCCCTGCGGGACCCCCTGGCGACCTACCCGGCCCGCCTCCTGCGGGAGGGCGACCTCACCGCGGAGGGCCTGGAGGCACTCAAGCTCGAGGTGCAGGCGGAGGTGGACGCGGCCTGGGCCCAGGCCGAGCATGCCCCGCCCCCGGAAAGCGGCACCTGGGGCCGGTACCTGTACAGCGAGCAGTCCGATCCCACTTCAGGCGCCTTCGATACGGAAGCTCAGGCAGGGGACCAGACCACCGGCACCAAGACGATGATCGATCTCATCAACACCACCTTGAAGCAGGAGATGGTGCTCAACCCCCGGATCCTCGCCTTCGGGGAGGACGTGGCCGACGCCACCCGCTTCGAGATCCTGGAGCAACTCAAGGGCAAGGGCGGGGTGTTCAAGGCCACCCATGGCCTCCAGCGCCAGTTCGGGGAGAACCGGGTGTTCAACTCGCCGTTGGCTGAAGCAACCATCGTAGGCCGGGCCATCGGCCTGGCCGCCCGCGGTTTCAAGCCGGTGGTGGAGATCCAGTTCTTCGACTACATCTGGCCCGCCATGCAGCAGATCCGCAACGAGCTGGCCAACATCCGCTGGCGCAGCGACAACCACTTCAAGGCGCCCATGGTCATCCGGGTGCCCATCGGCGGCTATCTCATGGGCGGGGCCGTGTACCACAGCCAATGCGGCGAGAGCACCTTCACCCACATCCCCGGCCTGCGCGTGGTCTACCCCTCACGGGCCCTGGACGCCGCCGGGCTCCTGCGCACCGCCATGCGCTGCGACGACCCGGTGCTCTTCCTGGAGCCCAAGCATCTTTACCGCCAGACGCACAACAAGGGCAACGACCCCGGCCCCGAATTCATGATCCCCTTCGGCAAGGCCCGCACGGTCCGCGAGGGCACCGACCTGTCGGTCATCACTTATGGAAGCACCGTCCACCGCGCCGTGCAAGCCGCTCGCCAGGCCGAGGCCCAGGGCCTCAGCGTGGAGATCCTCGACCTGCGCACCCTCAACCCCTACGACTGGGACGCCATCACCCGGACCGTCCGGAAGACCCGCCGGGTCCTCGTGGCCCATGAGGACACCCTCCAGTGGGGCTACGGCGCCGAACTGGCCGCCCGCATCGCCGACGAGCTGTTCTTCGAACTGGACGCCCCGGTGAAGCGCCTGGCCGCCAAGGACACCTGGGTCGCCTACCACCCCAACCTGGAGGACGAGATCCTGCCCCAGTCCGGCCACTTCCTGGAGGCCTACCTGGCGCTGGCCAGGGTCTGATATGTCTGTGGGGATGAGACGCACTGCGTCGAATCGCGTTCGCTGCGCTCACTCTCCGTCCCATGCCACGCAGTGCGTGGCATCCCCCACTCCATGCCCCGGCGAAGCCGGGACATGGAGTCTGCAGTTTGGACGTTTCGTCCCTTCCCAGCCTTCCCTGCCGGTGGCTCCCGAGTGGTTCGCCCTTGTGCCGCGGGCTTGACTGCGACCCACCTGGGTTCCGGTTTTTTGTGGCGACCCACCGTTCCGCTCGCAGCAAGGATGCTGCTCGCGGTGCCGTATCGATAACCATGGGAAGCCGAACCAGGCTGTCCAGAAACCTCGAAAGAAGCTGTTTCAACACATAATGAGATCCGGACCAGGTCTCGAAATGCTTGCTTGAAAGAGTCTATTCACGATATCATCTTAAATGAAATTTTTCAGACCTTGGTCAATCAACGAACAGAGACTCGTTCCCGTATCCATCGAGGACTATCTACCACCGGGCCACCTGGCCATATGGGTGCGAGACATTGTCTTCGAATTAACCCGGAAGGACCTATTGAACTGGCGGGTTGGGACTGAAGGCGGACGGCCAGCCTTCAATCCTGGCATGATTGCAGCCGTCCTGATTTTCGCCTATATCCGTGGCATCCGCTCCAGCCGAAGAATCCATAGGTTAATGGCCGAAAATATTGCCTTCAAGGTTATTTCAGGCGAGCAGTCCCCGAACTTCCGCACTCTGTGCGAATTCCGGCGGGTGCATCACGCCTTCTTCCAGAAGGTGTTCACAAGGGTGATCCTCCTCGCCCTCCAGTTGAAGATGATTGACCTGGGCGCCGTGCTCGTGGATGGCACCGTCCTCCAGGCCAACGCCAGCAAGAAGCACAGCCGTCGCCTCAGGTCTCTGCGAAAACTGGAGAAGGAAGAGCTGGAGGAGCGCACAGCTCATGCAGTCCAGGGGATGGTCCAGCGGATGGTCGCCGAGGCTGAGGCGGCCGACGGGAGGAGGACCGTCTGTATGGCCAGGAGGGGTACCCGGACCCTCTTTTCGCCTCCGACGAGCCAACCAGCGGCCGTCTGGAGCGCATCCGGGAAGCCATCTCAAAGGTGGAGAAGACAGAGCTGCAGCGGCTGCTTCGCTTCGCCAAACGCAAGGCCCGACTATTCCGCTTGGCCTGGGATGACCAGGGGAAGGGGCGTCGGCTGAAGCGGACCAAGCGCAAGCCCAAGAAGATCAAGCTCAAGGGCGTCTCGAAGGCCTTGTCGAAATATTCGGGCATCGAGGTCCCCCGCCAGAAGCGAGGCAATATCACAGACCCGGATTCCCGTCGTATGACCCAGGCTCAGACGGGTGGGTACGTCCAGGGACATCGCATCCTCCGGGCGACCGATGCCAATTCTGGGATCATCCTGGATACCACCGTGGCCACGGAAAGCGGTGAAAGCCGAGGGCTTTCCCATATCGTCAAACGGGTGGTGTTGCGTTTGGGTGTGCCGTCCCTTCTGCGCCTGGTCGTGGACAAGGGGTTCTCCGGCAAGCCCAACCTGGAGGCCATGGATCGCCTCAAGGTCAAGGAGACCCTGATCCCCCAGATCCGGACCTCCAAGAAGGCTACCCGGGCCCGGGAGGCCAAAACTCTGGTGGCGAAGCGGACCTACTGGATGAAGAAACGGAAAAGGATCGAGTCCACCTTCGGGAACACCAAGGAGAACAAGGGCTTGCGGAGACTTCTTCTCAGAGGGATCCGGGGCGTAGAAATAGAAATGATCCTAGATGCCATCGGGATCAACCTCGAAAAGATCGCCGCAAAGTTCAAGACCATCCCAAAGAAGAAAATCCAGCAGACACTGGCCCTCGCGGGGCAGCTGGGATTCTAGCTCGAAAAGAACGCAAGGAGAGGCGACCCCAAGATGAAGTAGTCCAGGGCCTCTCTGGTGCCCCTAATTGGGCCGATATGGTGCCGGGGACCCGGTTTCTAGACAGCCTGGTACGAGCAGTCCAGAAAGTCCTGCTCATACAAGGGCTCCAACAGCATAACTACCGCTCGTTGCAACAATTTATCTTCGAAGGTAGGTATGCCTAAGGGGCGCAGAGTTTTGCCGTCCCCCTTTGGGATATAGGTCTGCCGCACCGGGGGAGCCTTGTAGTGGTCGCCGGCTTTGGCCCGGTCTAGCAGAGACTGAAGGTTTCCCTCCAGGTTCTCCGCGTAGTCCTGGGCGCTCTGTCCGTCGATCCCCTTGGCCCCGTCCTTGCGGGTGCGCTGAAAGGCTTCTCGAAGCCAATCAAGGTCCATGTGGCGGGACAGCGAGGTGAGGGCCATCTCTGGGGCCTTCCTGGCCAATTCCGCTATTCGTTCTTGTTTTGTAGAGACCGTACTGGAGTTAGACACATCCATGGTCTTTCCCTTGAACGATTCCGTGGTCCGGCAGCCCCTTTGCTCCGGCGGGTCCCTCGGATAGGTTCCCCGCCAATCCAACTCGTATGGGCTGCTCCGACTCCCTGATGCCCGTCCCGTCTCACTTCATTGGGTGTAAGGGGCGTTGTTATTGAATTGGGTTAATTGATAAGCCTGGAAAGCCCCATTCATTGTTAACGCCACTGGAATGGGGATCTCACCCGGCACCTGCCCACCAGGGAGGGAAAACCTCAAGGAACCTTGGCCCGGATCTACCATCCACCCGCAATTTGATGGGCTGGCCATGACCGGATTGGCAAGGCGAAAGGTCTGGGCGCCCAGGGCAGTCGAGAAGAAGATCCCGATCAGCATTTGAATCAGAGGTTTGCGGCTCATAGAAACCCCATTAAAGGGTATTCAGCTGAATTTTGTATACCTCATAATGAGATGCGTATTTCACGTATGTCAATAAAATTTCACGAAATATCAATGAATATCTCACCCTTTAGGTGGTCGGCTCTGAAAAAGCGCCTTTTCGCCGCCAGAGACGGCGGAAGGATGCAGAGTGACTTCGATGGGCGCCGAGAGCTTCAGGCGGCCGCAGGCCATGTTAGCTGAAAGCCCAGGATCCAGGGCGCCCCCCAGATGGTCGCCCTACGGGCCCAGAGCCATGTGTACAGAGTTCAGGGACACATGCCACTGCGCAGCTGCGTAATTCTCGACCACCATCCAGGCGGAGCTGTCCCCAGAGGTCTGGATCAGCGCGCCCCACGCTCCGTATTCAGCTTCCCATGGTTTGCGATACGGCACTGCGAGCAGCACCCTGCTGCGAGCGGAATGGTGGGTCGGCACAACAAACCGGAACCCAGATGGGTCGCAGTCAAGCCCGCGGGACAAGGGCGAACCGCTCGGGAGCCACCGGCAGGGAAGGCTGGGAAGGGCCGAAACGTCCAAACTGCAGAGACTCCATGCCCCGGCGAAGCCGGGACATGGAGTCTGATATGTCTATGTCTCGGTTCAGTGGTGGGCGTGCGCTTCCGCGCTCACGGGGGCCGGGGTGTAGTCCACCTTGCGGCCGAAGACCAGCCAGAGGCCGAACAGCGCCTCCACCGCCACCCCCGCGCCCCGCATGAGGCCCAGGGCCCCCTGGAACCAGTCGTAGCCGTGGCTGAGGACGCCGACGAGGGCCATGGCCACGCCGAAGGTGATGAGGAAGCCCCCCCAGCGCGCGGCGGGGGCGGGCACCGGCTTGACCTCCTCGGGCACCGCACTCACGGGGTGGCCGGCCAGTTCGCCCACCATCTGGGACCCCTGGAAGATCAGGATGGCGGCCAGCACATACAGGGAGATGTAGGACAGCATCGACATGGGCGCTCCGGAACCCCCTAGGAATACCACGGATGGCGGTTCCTGGACATTCCCCTTGACTCATTCAATCGATTGATTAAAATAAAAATATCTTGATCACTCGATTGATTAAGACCTGAGTGCTCACCGGAGGGCAGTCCATGACCCACACCGACCCGGAAAATCCCACCCGCACCCGGCTGGTGGAGGCCGCCATCCTCTGCTTTGCGGAAAAGGGCTTCGACGGCACCGGCATCCGGGAGATCGCCTTGAGGGCCAAGGCCAATTCGGCGCTCGTCCAGTACCATTTCGGCGGCAAGACGGGCCTCTACGCCGAGGCTCTCCGCCACATCTTCTCCTGCCGCCCGAGCCCGGTTCCGGCCCCCCCGGCCAGCCCCGACGAACCGGAGGCCCGGCCCCGGGCCATCCAGGCCCTGGGGGACATGATCGCCAGCATGCTGAACGAGCTCATGGCCTGCAGCGGCGGTTCGGAACTGGACAAGGCCAGCCTGCTCCTGGTGACCCGGGAGCTCCAGGCCCCCCGGGAGGATGTGGCCACCCTGATCCTGGACCACCTTGGGCCCTACACGGACCACATGCTGGGCTGCCTCCGGATCCTGAGACCCGACCTGGAGCGCATGGAGGCCCTGAGCTACGCCGACAGCATCTTCGGCCAGATCCTGCACCTCCACAACAATCTCGCGCTGCAGCGACTGATCCGGAACGAACCGGACTACCCCCGGGACCTGGGGGCGGTGGCGCGGCACATCACCGCCTTCAGCCTGCGGGGAATCGCCATCCCCGAAGCCTTTCCCGGAGTCTAGTCATGTTCTTTCCCCTGCCGCCGGCCGAGGTGGCACCCCCGGCCCCCACCCCCTCCGTGACCCTTGACCTCGCCGGGGCCCTGGACCGGGCCCGCAACGAGAACCCCATGCTGCGGGCCGCCAAGGCCCGCGTCGAGGAGCGCCAGGGCCTCATCACCACCACCCGCGCCGACGCCCTGCCCCAGTTGAGCCTGAACGGCGACTTCACCCGCGTGCGGGACGTGAGCCTGCTCACCGGCAACATCGGCCCCAGCCTGTCCGCCTTCGGCCTGAACGCCGAGAGCCTGGTCACGCCCTACAACGTCTATTCCACCCAGGCCACCCTGTCCCAGCCGCTGTTCTACTGGGGCAAGCTGGGCACCGCGGTGGAGGTGGCCAAGATGGGCGAGAAGGAGGCCGCCTTCGCCTACACCACGGCCGAGCTGGACACCCTGCACGGGGTGGCCAAGGCCTACCTCAACGTCCTGGCCGCCCAGGCCGAGCTGGAAGTGATCAAGACCCGCCTGAAGACCGCCGAGCAGTTCCTCAGCGACGTCAAGGCCAAGCTGGAGGCCCAGTCGGCCACGGAGCTGGACCGCCTGCGGGCCGAGAGCGAATACCTGGGCGTGGTTCCCGAGAACCTCCAGGCCGAGGCCAACTACCAGCGCGCCGTGGAGCTGCTCAACGGCCAGCTGGGGCTGGACCCGCGCACCCCCCTGACCCTTGCTGATCCCGGCGTACCGGACCCGGCCCTGGTGAAGAACGGCGCCGAGCGCAGCGAGATCGCCCAGTTCCGGCAGCAGGAGCAGATGTACAAGGCCAACGACAAGATCATCACCTCCGACCTGCGGCCCAAGTTCGATTTCAACGCCTCCTACGGCTACATGGCCGGCACCACCGCCAACCTCTTCCACGAGCCCTACGACGCCTGGCGGGTGAACGTGACCATGCGCTTCCCCATCTTCGACGGCCTGCGCACGTCCGGGAAGAGGGCCCAGAACCGGGCCCAGCTCGAGCAGGTGGCCCAGGCCCGCATCGACAAGGAGCGGGCCATCGCCGTGGAGAAGAGCACCGCGGAGCGGGAGATGGCCAAGGCACTGGCCTTCAACGACGCCGCCAAGGGCGCCTACAACGCCGCCCTGGAGGCCCTGCGCAACAGCCGGGAAGCCTTCGACCAGGGGCTCATCACGTCCCTGGATCTGCTCCAGGCCGAGCGCACGGAACGCCAGCAGGAGAGCCAGCGCCGGCGCGCCCAGCTGGGGGTCTGGACCGCCCTGTTCGACTACCGCCGCTCCTACGGCCGCCCTCCCCTTTGATAGCCCGTCCCGTACCGACGCACAGCTGCCCACAGGTGACCCCATGACCCGAATGAAACTCATCGTCTACGCCGCGCTCCCCACCCTGCTGGTGGCCGGGGTGATCGGCACGCACCGCTACCGGCGCGACCAGGAGCTGGGCCGGCAGCGCGCCTTCAAAGCCGAAGGCCTGGTCCCGGTGACCCTGGCCACGGTGGAGAACCACGCCTTCCGGGGCTCCATCCCCTTCACGGGCACCCTGCTGGCGGTGAACCGGGCCGAACTGAAGGCCGAGGTGCCCGGCCGGGTGACCCGCGTGGCCGTCCAGGAGGGTGACCGTGTGGCCGCCGGGGCTCTGCTTTCGGCCCAGGACGAGGAGGACCTGCTCCTCTCCGTGCAGGCCGCCGAGGCCCAGCTGGCCCAGGCCCAGGCCCAGGCCCAGCAGGCTCAGCGCGACAACGACCGTGCCCAGAGCCTTCTGGCCAAGCGCAGTGTTACCAAACAATCTGCCCAGCAGGCAGAAACCGCCTGCAACGCCGCCACGGCCGTCATGCGCGCGGCCGAGAGCAACCTCGGCCTGGCCAAGAGCCGGCTGCGCAAGGCGAGGATCACCGCCCCCTTCGCCGGGGAGGTGGCCCAGCGCCAGGTGCAGGTGGGGGATCTCCTGTCCCCCGGGCAGACCGCCTTCACCCTCGTGGACAACCGCAGCCTGGAGATCCAGGCCGACCTGCCGGCCGAGACCGTGGCCCAGATCAAGGCCGGCATGGCCGCCACCTTCCGCATCGCCGGCTTCGACCAGCCCTTCACCGCCAGCCTGGCCCAGATCAGCGGCTCGGTGCAGCAGGACGGCCGCACGCTTCGTGTTCGAATGCTCGTTCCCAACAGCGACGGCCGGCTCAAGAGCGGCCTGTTCGCCGAGGGCGAAATCCTGGGCGACTTCGCCGCCAAGCGCCCGGCCCTGCCCGCGGCGATCCTCACCACCGTGGGCCGCGACGCCGATGTCTACGTCTCGGAAGCTGGCGTGGCCCGCCGCAAGCGGGTCCTGGTGGGCCTGGACCAGGGCGGCTGGCGCCCGATCGATGGTCTGGCCACCGGAACGCAGGTGGTGGCCCAGGGCCGGGACCTGGTGACCGACGGCACCCGTTTGCAGGTTGGCCAGCCCGCGGCCTCCGGCAAGGGGAACTGAGCCATGTTCCTGTCCGACCTTTCAATCAAACGGCCTGTTCTAACCACCTGCGTCATGCTGGCGCTGGTGGTGCTCGGGCTCTTCTCCATCAAGGGCCTGGGCCTGGACAGCTTCCCCAAGGTCGACATGCCGGTGGTCACGGTCAGCGTCATCTACCCCGGGGCCAGCCCGGACGCGGTGGAGCAGGACGTCGTCAAGAAGATCGAGGAGGCCGTGAACCCCATCGAGAAGGTGCGGGAGATCAGCTCCACCAGCCAGGATGGCCTGGGCACCGTCACCATCGAGTTCGAGATCGAGCGGGATGTGGACAAGGCCCTGGACGATGTCCGCTCCAAGCTCGGCCAGATCCGCCGCGACCTGCCCGAGACCATCAAGGAGCCCATCATCCAGAAGTTCGACCCGGCCCAGATGCCGGTGCTCTCCCTGATCGTGCGGCCCGACGCCGGCCACAAGGACATGGGCGCCCGGGAACTGACCCGCATCGCCGACGAGTTCCTCAAGCGCCGCCTGGAGAACATCCCCGGCGTGGGCAAGGCCGAAGTGGTGGGCGGCTCCACCCGCGACATCCTGGTGCAGGTGGACCCCCGCAAGCTCGAGGCCCTCGGCCTGACCCTGCCCCAGGTGATGAACACCCTCGGCCAGGACACCCAGGCCGTGCCCAGCGGCAACCTCCTCACCGCCACCCGCGAGATCAGCGTGCGGGTCGACGCCAAGGCGCGCCGGGTGGACGATTTCGAGCACGTGGTGGTGGGCAACCAGAAAGGCAGACCCATCGAGCTGAGGGAGGTGGCCACCCTCGTCGACGGCATCAAGGAGAAGCGCAGCCTGGCCCGCATCGACGGCCAGGACGCGGTGGCCCTGGAGATCCAGAAGCAGATCGGCGGCAACACCGTGGCCATGGTGCGCTCGGTGGACGCGGCCCTCAAGCGCCTGGGCCCGGACCTCGCCAAGCTCGGCGTCACCACCGTCAAGGCCAAGGACAACTCGAAATTCATCAATGATTCCGTGGACGACGTGGAGACCTCCATCTTCCTGGGCGGCATCCTCACGGTGATCATCGTCTTCTACTTCCTCAAGAGCTGGCGGTCCACCATCATCACCAGCCTGACCCTGCCGGTGTCGGTGATCAGCACCTTCACCATCATGAAGGTCCTGGACTTCACCCTGAACACGATGACCCTGATGGCCATCTCCCTGGCCATCGGCATCCTCATCGACGACGCCATCGTGGTGCGGGAGAACATCACCCGCCACGCGGAGATGGGCAAGGACCACATCACGGCCGCCCGGGAGGGCACGGCCGAGATCGGCCCGGCGGTCATCGCCACCACGCTCTCGATCCTGGCGGTGTTCATCCCGGTGGCCTTCATGGGCGGCATCGTCGGGCGCTTCTTCTTCTCCTTCGGCATCACCGTGGCCTTCGCCGTGGCGGTGTCGCTGTTCGTGAGCTTCACGCTGGACCCCATGCTCAGCGCCGTGTGGCCCGATCCCGAGCACGCGGCCGGCTTCCAGCAGGCCCACCACGGCCACCGCAGGTTCATCATGAAGACGGTGGACTGGTTCAGCGACCAGCTGGACGGCTGGGAGATCTGGTACAAGGGCGCCATCACCTGGTCCATGGACCACCGCAAGACCGTCATCGCCATCGGCGCGGGCAGCTTCGTCCTGGCCATGAGCCTGGCCGGCCTGCTGGGCAGCGACTTCATGCCCGACTACGACCGGGGCGATTTCCAGGTGGGCTTCAAGGTGGAGGCCGGCGCCAGCCTGGCCGCCTCACGGCACAAGGCCGAAGAGCTCGAGAACCTCATCCGCACCCGCACCGACGGCAGGGCCAACCCCGAAGTGGAGCACGTCTACACCACCATCGGCACCGGCCTCAACGGCACCATCACCGAGGGCGTGATCTACGTCAAGCTCGCCGAGGGCCACCGGCGCGACATGGTCTACATCCGCCGCGAGCTCCGTGACCGCTTCCGCTCGGTGCCCGGTGTGGAGACGGACATCTCGGCCGTCTCGGACTTCGGCGACAGCAAGCCCATCGCCCTGGCCATCATGAGCCCGGAGCGCCGGAACATCGAGGAGGCCGAACCCATCGTCATGCAGATGCTGCGCGGCATCGACGGCGTGGTGGACCTCACCAGCAGCCGGGACAGGGGCAAGCCCGAGCTGCGCGTGGCCGTGGACCGGCGCCGCGCCTCGGACCTGGGCGTCTCGCCCATGGCCGTGGCCAGCCTCGTGCGCCCCCTGGTGGACGGGGTGGACGTGGCCAAGTACGAGGACCCCGCCAGCGGCGAGCAGTACGATGTCACCGTGCGCCTGTCCGACCAGGACCGTTCCCGCGCCGACCAGCTGGAGACGATGACCGTCGGTTCCACCAAGAAGGACACGGGCGGCAACAACATGCAGGTCAAGCTGAGCAACCTCGCCCGCTTCGAGGAGACCACGGCGCCGGCCAAGCTCCAGAGAAGGGCCCTGCAGGCCCAGATACTGCTCACCACCAACAAGGAGGGCCGGACCCTGCAGGAGGTGGTCAACGACGCCAACCTCAAGCTCGAGGCCCTGCACCGGCAGGGCACCCTGCCCGCGGGCGTCACCGTGGCCTTCACGGGCTCGGCCCGGGACAACAAGGAGACCGCCGGCTACATGGGCACCGCCATGCTCCTGGCCGTGGCCTTCATCTACTTCGTCCTGGCCAGCCAGTTCGAGAGCTTCAAGCTGCCCATCACCATCATGCTCAGCCTGCCGCTGTCCATGGTGGGCCTGGTGATGATGCTGCTCATCACGGGCGACGCCATGAGCATGATGACCAGCATCGGCCTCATCCTCCTCATGGGCCTGGTCACCAAGAACGCCATCCTCCTGGTGGACCGCGCCCTGCAGAACATGCGCGAGCTGGGCATGAGCCGGCGCGACGCCCTCATCGAGGCCGGCACCACGCGCCTGCGCCCCATCCTCATGACCAGCTTCGCCATGGTCGGCGGCATGCTGCCCCTGTTCCTGGCCCTGGGCGCCGGCGCCCAGATGCGGGCCCCCATGGCCCGCGCGGTGGTCGGCGGCATCATCACCTCCACCATGCTGACCCTGATCGTGATCCCTGTGTTCTTCGACCTGCTGGACGAGTTCACCTTCGGGAAGGCCTGGGGCTGGGCGAGGCTGCGGGTCACAGGCAGGTAGGCCTTCGGTCCCGAAGGCAAGAACCTCCAAAGGAGTCCACGCTCCGCTTCGCTTCAGTCCAGGACCGTGTCCGGCGTGAAGCCCACCCGCAAGGCCCCCCACCTCCGGCCCTGCAGGAAGACCGGCATCGAGAGGTCGCTCAGAACCTCGCCGGTGTCCCGGACATAGGTCTGGAAGAGGAAAGGCGCCTGGCTCGCGTTGGCGCGCTGGGCGCCGGCATCGGTGTATTTCCTCTTGTCCCGGCTGTAGAGCAGGTCGGTCGCATAGTCCCCGGTGCGGGGACGGGAGACCTTGCTGTGGTGGGCGGCGGCATAGCCGTCCAGGTTGCCGACGATGGCGTAGGCGGTGCCGGGGAGGCCGGCCACCCACTGGTCGTAGAGGGGCGTGATCTCCCGGGCGAAGCCGGGCTGGTAGGGGATGTCGAACTGGGGCGGGTTGGAGCCGGGGATGGGCCGGTAGTCGGTGGCCCAGAGGTCCAGGTTGGCCGACAGGCGTTCCAGGGCCGCTTCGAACTCGGCCTTGTAGCCCGACACCTTGGCGAAGACCTGGTCGTACCGGGTCGGCCCGACCCGGTACTGGCCGAGGATCCCGATGACCCCTTCGGTCTCCTGGCCTCCCTTCACGGCGTCCTCGGCCGAGATCCGGACCTCTTCGGCCAGGTCGCGGGTCCCCGCCTCGATCCGCACGGCCTGGTCGCTGATGAGGCGCGCGTGCCCGGAGATGTCCGATAGCTGGCCCTCGATGTGGGCGATGGCCCCGGCGATGCCCTCCAGGTCCGTGGTCATGTGTTCGAAGCGCTGGATGCTCACCTCGGCGATGGCGGCGGACTGGCGCGAATGCTCCAGGGTGAGCCCGGACCCCCGGGCTGCGGCAGCCACCATGGCGCCCATGTGCTCCATGCCCGCGGTGATCTGCCCCGCGGCTTCGGAAGCCGTGGTGGCGAGCTTGCGCACCTCGTCGGCCACCACCGCGAAGCCGCGGCCCGCCTCGCCCGCATGGGCCGCCTCGATGGCGGCGTTCAGGGCGAGCAGGTTCGTCTGGGTTGAGATGGCATTGATCACCGCGGCGGTCTCCCGCACCTGGCCGGTCTGCCGGGTCAGGTCCTCGATGGTCCGGGTGAAGCTTTCCATTTCCGCCACCGTCACCCTCGAGGCTTCGGCGGTCTGGACCATTTCCGCATAGGCGGTCCGGGCCTCCCGGGCGTTGCGGCCGGCGGCCTCCGTGATCCCCCTGGAGCTGAGCCCCACCTGTGCCACGGCCTCGGATACGCCGCGGCTGGCCACCACGATGTCCCCGGTCTGCTCCCGCTGAGTGTCCGCGATGGCGGTGACCCGCCTCATCTGGAACCCGATGTGGGCCACCCCCGCCGCGATCCGGACGCTGGCGCACCGCACCGTACCGACACTGCCCTGCAGCCCGGCGACGAAGGCGTTCAGGTTGGCCGCGGCCCGGGCCACGGTCCGGGACCGCGTCGCCACCAGGCGGTCCAGGCTGGCCGCGTGGGTCCGGGAGGGGGCGAAGGCCTCGGCCAGCTTCGCCAGGTCCCCGGCCAGGGGACGGGACAGGACCAGGTTCAGGGCGAACATGGCCAGGGCTCCCAGGGTCGAGACGCCCGCCCACCCGGGCCGGGGCAGCACGAACTGGAAGAGCGCCGCCACCGCGGCGAACAGGAGTCCGACAAGGTTGGGAAAGGCCATGGTCCTACCTAGTGAATCGAGAGTCGGGAGTCGGTCAGCGTGGCGTCGAGGGCCAGGGTCGCAGGCCACACCGGCCAGGTGACGCCAAGCCCGGGATGGTTGGGATCGCCGGTTCGGGCGAAGGCGCCGAGGGCGCCCATCATCGCCCGGGACAGGGCCAGCCGGCCGCCTTCGTTGGCCTTGGTGTTCATGGCGTTGGAGAAGAGCGACGGGCCGAAGTTGCCGAACCAGAAGGGCAGATCGAAGACGTGGGCGGCACCGTAGACGGTGTTCCAGGGCGCGGGCTCCTGGTCCCAGTCGAAGCGGCAGGACCAGACCCTGCCCTGCCGCGGATCCAGGGCCCCGAGCATCGCGTCATGCTGCGCCCTGATGAACATGGCGTCCAGCCTGGCCAGGCGGGCGTCGTAGCCCGTGACCGGCGCGTCGGCGGGCAGATAGGCCGGGTTGATCAGGTCCTTGACCGCCGGGTTCCCGGGCGCGTCGGCCCGGAACCCCATCATCATCCTGAACCGCGTCGCATCATCCACGATGAGCCCCGGCTTGCCGCCCAGGGCGGGCGCCATGGCCAGGAAGGACGCGAACAGCTTGGTCTCGTCCCGGGTGCCGCTGATGAGCATGGGCACTTTCAGGTAGGCGCCGGCCTTGAGGGCTGCGATGGCGCTCGGCGCGACGACCTGGCCGTCCGGAATATGGAACGTGTTGCCCAGCCCGGCCGGGGCCAGTCTGGCGAGCACCTGCTTGAACAGGGCGCCGGACGGCTGGGCCCGAAGGTAGGCCGCGACCTCCGCATCCGGCATGCCAGCGGCGACGGCTTCGGCCCCGGCCTCGTCGGCGGCCTTGCCATCGGCGATGAGCAGGCCGAGGAGCAGCTTCCTGCCCTGAGCCTGCGAGTAGGACGGGGGCCGCAGCAGGGCGATGCTGCCGTGGGGAAGTTCGCCCGGAAGGGCCAGGCCCGCGCTCATGAGGATGGCCCGGTGGAAAAGCGGGCTCGGAGACGCCACAACCAGGGGGGAGGTCACCAGCGACCACAGGCACTGGCACCCGGCGGACTGCCCCATCGCGGTCACGTTGTCCGGGTTGCCGCCGAAGGCGGCGATATTGGCCTGGACGAAGCGCAGGGCCAGGACCTGGTCCAGGGTGCCGAAATTCCCCGAGGCCCCCAGCGGATCCTGGGGGGTCTTGAGCTGGGGCAGGTTGAGCCAGCCCAGCACCCCCAGCCGGTAGGAGGCGGTCACGACCACCGCGTTGGCGGCCCGGGCCAGGGCCGCCCCGTCATACATCGGATCCGCGGTGTAGCCCGACACCAGGCTCCCTCCGTGGATGAAGAAGATCACCGGCAGCCGGGCTTCGGGGGTCGCCGGGCGCCAGATGTTCAGGTACAGTCCGTCCTCGCTGCCCACGGCCTGGTTCAGGGTGGTGGCGATGGTCGCGTCGTAGGTGTTGTTGAGGCCGGGACCGTAGATCCGCCCGTTCTGGGCGCAGGCCGGGCCGAAGGCCCGGGTGGGGAGGACCCCGGACCAGGGCTCGGGCGCCACGGGGGCATGCCAGCGCAGCGCGCCCACGGGCGGTTTGGCGAAGGGGATGCCCTTCCAGAAGCAGGTCCCGGAACGGGCGGAGTCGTCCACGCCTTCGACGCGTCCGTAGACCGTGGTCCTGACCACGTCGGCCGGGGACGCCCCATCGAGGGCGACCTTGCGGCAGCCCAGGACCTGGACGAGGAGCAGGAGAGCCAGGAACAGGCGGGTCGCCATGGTCAGCGCCTCAGGAAGGTCGTCATGGCCTCGGCGGCCTGGGCGATGAAAGTGGCCCCGTTCAGGTGGCCCAAAGGTGCGTCCAGCTCGAAATAGTCCACGGCATTGCCCTGGGCGCGCAGCAGGTCGCGTACCTTGCGGGTCGCATCCGGCATCAGCATCTGGTCGTTGCTGGAAGGGATCAGGAGCGCCGGGGCCTTGATGGCCCCGAGGCCCTCCGCCAGGCTCGCCTTGCCCCCGACCGTGAACAGCGCGTTGGCCCGCAGGGTGTAGAGCACGCTGTTGGCGTCCGCCACCTGGGCGCTGGCTTCGGCCAGGGAGCTGAGGTAGGCGTCGATGGCGAAACCGTGGTCCGGGTCCCGTTCCGGATCCTGCCCGGCCTGGGCCCACTGCCGGCCGTGGAGGTCGCACCCCTGCGGGGCCAGGGACAGCCAGGTCATCATGCGCAGGGCCAGGGCCAGTCCCCTCAAGGGCCGGGCCTGACCGTAGTAGTCGCCCCCGGCCCAGTCCGGGTCCAGCCGGATGGCCGCGGCCAGGTCATGGATCCGCGCCAGGGTGTATGCGTCCACCGAGGCGCAGGGCACCACCGCGATCAGGCGCGCCACGAACTCCGGATAGGCTGCGGCCCACTCGTAGGCCTGCATGCTGCCCATGGAAGGGCCGGCCACCGCGTGCAGCCGGGTCACTCCCAGGGCTTCCAGGAGCGCCTTCTGCACGTTCACCGAATCCCGGATCTGCACCTGGGGGAAGCGCATCCCATAGGGCCGGCCGGTGTCCGGATCCAGGGAGGCCGGTCCCGTGGTCACGGTGATGCCGTCCAGGGCATTGACGTTGGCCAGGGAATCCACGCCGACGAGGAAGTACCGGTCCGGGTCCAGGGGCAGCCCCGGACCCACGATGGCGTCCCACCAGCCCGGGAGCGGATCGTCCGGCCGGTAGCGGCCCGCGAAATGGGACGTGCCGGAGAAGTAGTGGGGGATCAGGATGGCATTGTCGCCGGCGGCATTGAGCCGGCCGAGGGTCTCGAAGCCCACCCTCACCTGCCTGATCGTGGCGCCGCCCACCGTGACGAACGGTGCGGGCAGGACGAAGGTCTGTTTTTCCATCAGGCCGTCATGGCTCATCGTTTGCGCTCCGGGGGCGGGAGCCGACGGGGCAACGGCGGCCACCCCGGCCGCCGCTCCCCCCGTGGTCCCCCTTGCTTATTTAGAACCAGTAGTTGATGTCGATGGAGAACTGGTGCCAGTTCTCGCCCGTCATGGGAGCCGAGCCCCCCAGCACCGTGCCCGACAGGAACGGCGCGTAGGAGCCGTTGGCCTGATTGCTGAGGGTGGTGAAGAAGGCCCCCAGGAAGACCCGCTTGGCCAGGGCGATGTCGTAGCCGTACGTCATCTGGGTGGCGCCGCTGTTGGGGATGTTCGTGGTGCTGCCGGCCTTGTTGTAGGTGACGTAGACGGCGTGGGGTCCCCACGAATAGCGCACGGGCACCTCCACGACGCTGCGCTTGGCCTGGAGGGTGGTGCCGGCGATGCCGTTGTCGATGGCGGTGCTGTCGTAGACCACGCCGAACTTGAGGCCCACGGGCAGCGTGTAGCCCGCGGAGAAGCGCACCGCGTGGGTGTCCATGGGCCCCTTGAGGAGGCCCGGGGCATAGGTGTTCAGGTAGTCGCCCAGGATGCCGTTGTTGAGGCCGCCCTGGACCACCTGGTTCAGGCAGCTGGCCGCGGCGGTGAAGGCGCCGTTGTTGTAGCGCACCCGCAACCAGGAGGTGCCGCCGTTCTCGTAGGGCCGGCCGAAGCTGGTCTCCCCGGCGAGGTTCTCCTGGCCGCCGGGGTTCTTGGTGAAGGCGGCGGTGACATCAAACCCGCCGAAGCGCACCGAGTCGAAGCGCATGACGTTCTGGGACCGGGTGATCCCCAGGGTCGGGATGGAACCGATGTTCGAGCCCACCTGGCTCAGCATGTTGAACACGCCCAGGCCGTTGCCGTCCCAGGCACGGTAGGACTCGCCGGCGCCGTTGACGCCGAAGTAGTCCATGCAGAGGCCGTCGAGGTAGTAGAGGGTCGATTTGCCGAACACCAGGGCGCCATAGGGCGAGGAGATGCCCGCCCAGGTGTCGCCGTCGGCCAGGCCCGTGGCGTCACCGGTGGAAATGGGCAGCTTGCCGCCGGCGTAGAGGCCCGGCTCCAGTTCGACGAACGGGCAGTTGTTGGACGAGAAGCGGCTTTCGATGCGGAAGATCGCCTTCCAGCCATCGGTGAGCACGGTGGAACCCGAGAAGATGAACCGGGAGGTGTTGTCGTTCAGGCGCCATTCAGCCTGGGGGGCGCGGGTGTCACCGGCGACGATGTTGGTGACTTCGCTGTTCTTCACGCCCACGGCCAGGAGGCCCGAGACCTCGAAGGTGGTGTTGGCGCCGACCTGGAACTCGGCGGCCTGGGAGGGGAGGGCCGACGCCAGGGCGGTGGCCGCGGCGACGAGCAGGTGCTGGGTCTTCTTCATGTGGGCTCCATGGGGAGGGGGGGGGGGAAGGCCCGGCGCGGGTGCGCGCGGGCCTGGCTTTCAGACGACGTGGAAGAGGTAGTAGGCGCCGATCACCACGAACACCGCGGCGGTCTTGATGCAGGTGATGGCGAAGATGTCCTTGTAGGAGCTGCGGTGGGTCAGGCCGCACACCGCCAGGAAGGTGATCACGGCGCCGTTGTGGGGCAGGCTGTCCATGCCGCCGGAAGCCATGGCGGCGACCCGGTGCAGCACCTCCATGGGAATGCCGTGCGCCTGCGCCGCCTTGATGAAGGTGTCCGACATGGTGGCCAGGGCGATGCCCATGCCCCCCGACGCCGAGCCGGTGATGCCGGCCAGGGTGGTGGTGGTCACCGCCTCGTTGACCAGCGTATTGGGGATGTGCTTGAGGCCGTTGGCCACGACGAGGAACCCGGGGAGGCAGGCAATGACCGAGCCGTAGCCGTATTCCGTGGCGGTGTTCAGGGAGGCCAGGAGGGCGCCCCCGACGGCGGTCTTCGACCCTTCCAGGAAGGTTCCGCTCACGGCCTTCCAGGCCAGGGCGAGCACCGCCACGATGCCCACCACCAGGGCGCATTCCACCGCCCAGATGCCGACCACGGCGGGGACGACCGTCACGACCGGCGCCTTCATGCCGGCCAGCTGGAACGTGTGGCTGGAGCCGTAGAAGCGGGGAATCCAGAGCGTGAACATGCGGTTGAGCACGAACACCAGCAGCAGGGGCAGGGAAGCCACCCAGGCGCTGGGTAGCTGCTCGTGCTCGAAGGGGGCGGGTTCGTTGACCAGGAGGGTGCCGTAGCCTTCGCCCCTGGCCGCGGCCTTGCGGCAGGTCCACTCCAGGTAGAGCATGCCCACGGCCAGGACGAAGATGGCGCCGATGATGCCCAGCCAGGGAGCGGCCCAGGCGTTGGTCTTGAAGAAGGTCGTGGGGATGATGTTCTGGATCTGGGGCGTGCCCGGCAGGGCGTCCATGGTGAAGGTGGCGCCGCCCAGAACGATGGTGGCCGGGATCAGCCGCTTGGGCAGGCCGGCCTGGCGGAACAGCTCGGCGGCGAAGGGGTAGACCGCGAAGATCACCACGAACAGGGAGACCCCGCCGTAGGTGAGGATCGCCGACACCAGGACGATGGACAGGATCGAGCGCTTCGCCCCCAGGGAGCCGATCACGGCGGCGACGATGGCCTTGGAGAAGCCGGAGAGCTCGATGACCTTGCCGAACACCGCGCCCAGCAGGAAGACGGGAAAATAGTTGCGGATGAAGTCCACCATCCTGGCCATGAACACGCCCGAGAACACCGGGAGCACCAGGGAGGGACTGGTGAACAGGATGGCTCCCAGCGCCGCCAGGGGGGCGAACAGGATGACGCTGTAGCCCCGGTAGGCCACGAACATCAGGAAGGCCAGGGACAACAGGATTATGAGTACCGTCACGGACTCTCCTTGGGGTATCGATGCAGGGGATTGGCTGGCCGTACGGGCCTGCAGTTTCAGGGGCGGTGACCGTCCAGGTCAGGGCCTCGGGAGCATGTCCAGGAGGCCCATGGGCTCGGGTCTGAAGATGGCGGTGTTCATGAGGGGGAGGGGATCGGCGATGGCCGGGACGAAATCCATCTGGGCGAGGATGTCCAGCTCCAGGTCCACCCCGGGGGCGATCTCGATCAGTTCGAGGCCGCCCTCCACGAGCCTGAAGACGCAGCGCTCGGTGACGTAGAGGACCTTCTGCCCGCTCCGGAAGGCCACCTCCCCGCTGAAGGTGCGGTGCTCGACCTCCAGGACGAACTTCTTCGTGGCGCCTTCCTTGAGGATCTTCAGGGCGCCGTCCTCCACCGCCACCTTGAGGCCCCCCGCGGTGAAGGTCCCCACGAAGATGACCTCCTTGGCGGCCTGGGAGATGTTGATGAAGCCCCCCGCCCCCGCGAGCTTGGGCCCGAACCTGCTCACGTTCAGGTTGCCCTGGGCGTCGGCCTGGGCCAGCCCCAGGAAGGCCAGGTCGAGGCCGCCGCCGTCGTAGAAGTCGAACTGCTCAGGCTGGCCGATGACGGCGGAGGTGTTCGTGCCCGCGCCGAAGCTGAGCCCCCCGGCCGGAACCCCGCCGATCACGCCGGGTTCCGTGGAGAGGGTCATGAGGTCGGAAGCGCCTTCCTCCACGGCCACCGAGGCGATGCCTTCGGGCATGCCGATGCCCAGGTTCACCACCACGTTCGGCTTGAGCTCCATGGCCGCGCGCCGGGCGATGAGCTTGCGCTCGCTCAGCTCCATGGCCTCCAGGGAGGAGAGCGGCACGCGGATCTCGCCGCTGTAGGCAGGGTTGTACTGCTCGGCGAAGGTCTGCATGTGGTATTCGGGGCGCTCGGCCACCACCACGTAGTCCACCAGCACGCCGGGCACCTTGACCTCCCGGGGGTTCAGGGTACCCCGCTCGGCCACCCGCTCCACCTGGACGATCACCTTGCCGCCGCTGTTGTGCGCGGCCGTGGCGATGGCCAGGGCCTCCAGGGTGAGCGCCTCCCGCTCCATGGTGACGTTGCCGTCGGGGTCGGCCGTGGTGCCCCGGATGATGCCGACCTGGACGGGGATGGCCCGGTAGAACAGGTAGTCCTTGCCATGGATGGTCATGTGCTCCACCAGCTCCTCGGTGGTGCGCGCGTTGATCCTGCCGCCGCCGAACCGGGGATCCACGAAGGTGCCCAGGCCGATGCGGGTCAGCGTCCCGGGCTTGCCGGCGGCGATGTCCCGGAAGAGATGGGCGATGACGCCCTGGGGCAGGTTGTAGGCGTCGATCCGGTTCGAGATGGCCAGGTTCGAAAGCTTCGGGGTCATCCCCCAGTGCCCGGCGATGACCCTGCGCAGCAGGCCCTCGTGGGCAAGGTGGTTCACCCCGCGGTCCTTGGCATCCCCCTGCCCCGCCGCGAAGAACAGGGTCAGGTCCCGGGGCCCGCCGGTGCGCAGGAAGCGCTCCTCCAGGGCCAGGGCGACATTTTCCGCGAAGCCGATGCCCGCGAAGCCCCCGGTGGAGATGGTGTCCCCGTCCCGGATGCAGTCCAGGGCTGAAGCGAGGCTTACGACCTTGCTGCGGCGCAGTGCGTTGCCTGGTGGAATGAGCGGTGCAGCGGTGGGCATGGTAACTCCTGGTCAATCAGCCGTGTCTGGCTCATGGCAACAGGAGTGCCAAATTGATTGATTCAATTAAGTCGTTTACATTTAATATTTAAACTACACGATGGCAGTCCGTGTTCCCAACCCTGAGAACCCGAGGCCTCCATGCGTGCCAATAAAATCGATTTTTTATAATCAAACCCACCCAGCCTGGACCTCTGGCAGGGGCCATCTCATAGTTGGGACCATTCTCATGAATGAGACGAAGCCTGGAGTTCGGCCATGCGGCGGTAGAAGGTGGCCCGGGACATCCTCAGCCGCTGGGCGGCGTCCGCCGCCTTCCCATGGCAGGCCTTGAGGGCCGTCTCGAGGATCCGGCGCTCGGCCTCCGCCACAGCCTCGGCATAGGACAGGCCGGTGGACGGGGCCGGTTCCGGCTCGGCCCCGGTGGGCAGCTTGATCAGGCCCGCGAAGGCCGGGGCCTCCAGCAGGACCTCGTCCGAGTTCATCAGGGCCCGCTCCAGGACGTTGCGCAGCTCCCGCACATTCCCGGGCCAGGCATAAAGCGCGAGGAGCGCCATGGCCCCCGGCGCCAGTTCCCGTCCCCGCTGGCCGGTTTGGAACTCGATCTTCTCCAGCAGGTGCTCGCACAGCATGGGCAGATCGTCCATCCGCTCCCGCAGTGGGGGCAGGGTCACGGCCAGCACGTTGAGGCGGTAGTAGAGGTCCTTGCGGAACAGGCCCTCGGCCACCATGGCCTCCAGGTTGCGGCTGGTGGCCGCCAGGATGCGCACATCCACCCGGATGACCTTGTTGGAGCCCAGCGGCTCGAATTCCTGCTCCTGGAGCACCCGGAGCAGCTTGGTCTGGAGGACCAGGGGCATGTCCCCGATCTCGTCCAGGAACAGGGTGCCCCCGTTGGCCAGCTCGAACTTGCCTGCGCGCGGCTTGCGGTCCGCTCCCGTGTAGGCGCCCGGAGCCACCCCGAAGAACTCGGCCTCCAGGAGGGTCTCGGGAATGGCGGCGACGTTCAGGGTCACGAAGGGACGCTCGGAACGGGGCCCTCCCGCGTGGATGGCATGGGCCAGAAGCTCCTTGCCCGTGCCGGTCTCGCCCACGAGCAGGACCGGCGCATCCAGCAGGGCCGCACGCCGGGCGAGGCGCTTGGCTTCCATGGCCAAGGCGCTGTTGCCGATGAAGGAGGAGAAGGTGTACTTGGTGCGCCTGGCTTCGGCCAGCTTCTGGTTGGCCTTGGCCAGGTCCGCCTGGAGCTGGGTGAAGCGGTTGAACAGCGGCTTCAGGGCCTCCATGTTGCTGAACAGGGCAAAGGCCACGGCGCCCGTCACCTGACCGTCCTCGCCCCATACCGGCATGCGGATGACCAGGAAGGTCTGGTCATGGGTGTCGAAGAACTCCAGAAGAATGGGCTTGCCCGTCTCCACCACCTGGCGCATGAGGCTGTTTGGAATGAAACTTTCAATCTCCTGGCCCGTCACCGCCGCCGGGTCCACACCCAGGCGGGCGGCGTAACGGGGGTTGATCCAGAGCACCCGGGCCTCCCGGTCGACAATCAGGGATCCCTCGCACAGCTCGTCGAAGCAGTTGAACATCGACTGCATGGCTTTCTGCTTGTAGTCGGAGGGATCGTTGAGGAGGGGGTAGGACTGGGTCATGGGAGGTTCCGGAAAGGGCAGGCCACCCATGTTACATGGTCAAATCATCATTCAGGCGTCAAACCGAGATTCGTCTCAAAACCGAGACTCGTCGCAAATCTGAGAGCATTCAAGGCAGGGGCCCCGATGTCCCTGGAGCAAGGCAAGCAAACGATCACCAGGTCCTTTCACGACCTGCGGTGTCTCATTCCTGGGAACAAGCTCGTTTCCGTATTATCTAAGCCTATTTTTTTATGCATTTAAAATGATTCCCAAGTCGGCATGGTTGATGCTTCGAGAAGCAGGGACCTCCCCGCCCCCCCACTTGTGAAAGGGTCGCTTCAAAATGGACAAGATCACCACACTGGACCAGGTCCTGGCAAGGTTCCAGGACGGCATGACCATCGCCATTGGCGGTTTCGCAGGGGTCGGCAGCCCCCTCCGGTGCCTGGAGCTCCTCGCCACTTCCGGCGTCAAGGACCTGACCCTGATCTGCGTGGCCAACTGCCACCCCTTCGGCTCCTTCGACCTCGCTCCCCTGTTCGCCAACCACCAGGTGCGCAGGTTCATCACCGCCCACAACGGCACCAACCCCGAAGCCATGGAGCAGTTCCGCAAAGGCGAACTGGACGTGGAGTTCTACCCCATGGGCACCTGGATCGAGAAACTGCGGGCGGGCGGCGCCGGCCTGGGCGGGATCCTCACCCCCACCGGGATCGGGACCATCGTGGAACAAGGCAAGCAGAAGCTCACCATCCGTGGCCGGGACTACCTGGTCGAGGAGGCCCTGCGCGCCGATCTGGCCATCATCAAGGGCTTCAGGGGCGATCCCCTGGGCAATATCCAGTACCGCCGGGTGGCGGCCAACACCAACCCGGTCGTGGCCACGGCGGCCGACTGGACCATCGCCGAGGTCAACGAAATCGTCCCCGTGGGGGCCATCGAGCCGGAAGCCGTCGGCACCCCGGGTGTCTTCGTCAAGGGGGTGGTCCAGGGCCACACCTTCGAGGAGCAGGAAAAGCTTTTCCAGGACCTCTGGACCCGCGGCGGCATCCTCAAAGCCTGACATGACTCACAACAAATAAGGAACTGACCATGGATCCCAGAGAAATGATCTCCCGCCGGGCCGCCCTGGAGCTCCAGGACGGCGAGGTGGTCAACCTCGGCTTCGGCATGCCCCTGGCCGTCGTCAACTTCATCCCGAAGGACCGGGATGTGCTCCTGCAATCGGAAAACGGCTGCTTCCTGTTCGGCCCCACCCCGAGGCTGGGCCACCAGGATTCCGATACCGCCAACGCGGGCAGCATGCCCATCACCCTGCGCCCGGGCGCGTCGGTCTTCGATCTGGCCACGTCCTTCGGCATCATCCGGGGCGGGCACGTGGACTGCGCCATCCTGGGGGCCCTGGAAGTGGACCAGGAGGGCAGCATCGCCAACTGGTCGGTGCCGGGACGCGCCCCCGGCATGGGCGGCGCCATGGATCTGGTGGCCGGCGCCAGGCGCATCATCGCCATCCTCCTGCACACCGACAAGACCGGCGAGGCCAAGGTCCTCAAGCGCTGCACCCTGCCCCTGACCGGGAAGGGGGCCGTGGACGTGATCATCACGGACAAGGCCGTGTTCCAGGTGGCCCCGGAAGGCCTCGTCCTCACGGAACTGGCCGAGGGCATGACCCTTGAGGGCCTGAAGGCGATCACCCAGGCCGAGTTCTCGGTGGCCCCTGAGCTCCGCGCCTACCGCCTGGCATAGCCAAGCTTCCTTTCCAACCCATAGGAGTGACCAGAGATGAAGTTCGAGGGCAATTCCATCCAACTAGCCATGCTCGAAGGGGGCATCGCCGAGCTGCGCTTCGACGCGCGCAATGAGCACGTCAACAAGTTCGATGCCGCGACCCTGGCCGAGCTCACCCGGGTGATAGCCCAGCTGGGGCTTGATGCCGAGGTCAAGGGCCTCCTGGTGACCAGCGGCAAGGACGTCTTCATGGTCGGCGCCGACATCACGGAATTCCTTGGGCATTTCGCCAGGCCCGAGCCCGAGCTCACCGCCTGGATCATGGAGACCCACCACCTCTTCTGCGCCCTGGAGGACCTCCCCTTCCCCAGCGTCACGGCCATCAACGGCGTCTGCGTCGGGGGCGGGCTCGAGTTCTCCATATGCACCTCCTACCGGGTGCAGTCCTCCGCCGCGAAGGTCGGCCTGCCCGAGACCAAGCTGGGCATCTTCCCGGGCTGGGGCGGCACCGTGCGGCTTTCGCGCATCGCCGGGGCCGACAACGCCATCGAGTGGATCGCCTCGGGCGATCAGTACTCCGGCGAGGCGGCCCTCAAGGCGGGGGTCGTGGACGCCGTGGTCGCCCCGGCCAAGGTGCGGGAGGCCGCCCTGGCCATGCTGCGCGAGGCCATGGCCGGGCGCCTGGACTGGACGGGCCGGCGGCAGGAGAAGCTGTCCCCCCTCCGTCTCAACGCAACGGAGAGCATGATGGTTTTCGAGGGGGCCAAGGCCTTCATCGGCGCCAAGGCCGGCCCCAACTACCCCGCGCCCCTGGCGGGCATCGAGGCCATGCAGCGGGGCGCCGGCCTGCACCGGGACGAGGCGTTGGCCCTGGAGGCCGCGGCCTTCGCCCGGATCGCCAAGACCCCCGCGGCCTACAACCTGGTGACCATCTTCCTGGGCGACCAGTTCGTGGGCAAGGTCGCCAAGAAGCTCGCCAAGGCCGGAACCCGGGTGGAAGCCTCGGCCGTGCTGGGCGCGGGCATCATGGGCGGCGGCATCGCCTACCAGTCCGCCTCCCGGGGCACTCCCATCATCATGAAGGACATCCAGGAAAAGGCCCTGGCGCTCGGCCTTGCGGAAGCCGACAAGCTGCTGGTGAAGGCCGTCGAGCGCGGCAAGCTGACCCCGGACAAGATGGCCCTCACCCTCAACCGCATCCGGCCGACCCTGAGCTACGGGGACTTCCGCGACGTGGACCTGGTGGTGGAAGCGGTGGTGGAGAACGAGAAGATCAAGAAGGCCGTGCTCGCCGACCTGGAGGACCAGGTCAAGGCGGAGGCCATCCTCGCCAGCAACACCTCCACCATCTCCATCACCCGCCTGGCCGAGGGCCTCAAGCGACCCGAGAACTTCTGCGGCATGCATTTCTTCAATCCCGTGCCGAAGATGCCCCTGGTGGAAGTCATCCGGGGCGTGAAGAGCAGCGACCGGGCCGTGGCCACCACGGTGGGCTACGCCCTGGCCATGGGCAAGACCCCCATCGTCGTCAACGACTGCCCCGGCTTCCTCGTGAACCGGATCCTCTTCCCCTACTTCGGCGGCTTCAACCGGCTGGTGGCCGACGGGGTGGACTTCCAGCGCATCGACAAGGTGATGGAGACGTTCGGCTGGCCCATGGGCCCCGCCTACCTCCTGGACGTGGTGGGCATCGACACCGCCCAGCACGCGGACGTGGTCATGGCCAGCGCCTTTCCCGACCGCATGGCGCCCGACGGCACCACCGCCATCGAAGCCATGTTCAGGGCCCAGCGCTTCGGCCAGAAGAACGGGGCGGGCTTCTACGCCTACGTGCCCGACAGGAAGGGCGTGCCCCGCAAGGAAGCCGATCCGGCGGCCCAGGCCATCCTGGCCCCCCTGGTCCGGGAGGATCGGAGCGCCTCCATCTCCGACCAGGACATCATCGACCGCATGATGCTGCCCCTCATCATCGAAGCCTCCCGCTGCCTGGAGGACGGGATTGTCGCCACGCCCGTGGAGGTGGACCTGGCCCTGGTCTACGGCCTGGGCTTCCCGCCCTTCCGGGGCGGGGTCTTCCGGTACGCCGACGCCACCGGGCTTATTCCCCTCTGTGTTCGTGCCGCCCACTTCAAGCACCTCGGCAAGCTCTACGAACCCACCGCGCAGATGATCCAGCTGGCCGAGAACGGCAGCACTTTCCACGAAGTGAGGTAGCAGATGAAAGACGTCGTCATCGTCGATGCCGTGCGCACCCCCATGGGCCGGTCCAAGGGGGGCATGTTCCGGAACGTGCGCGCCGAAAACCTCTCGGCGGCCATGATCGCGGCCCTGCTGGAGCGCAATCCAGGCGTCGATCCCGCCGAGGTCGAGGACGTGATCTGGGGCTGCGTGCAGCAGACCCTGGAGCAGGGCTACAACATCGCCCGGTTCTCCTCCGTCCTGGCCGGGCTGCCCCACACCGTCAGCGCCCAGACCGTCAACCGCCTCTGCGGCTCCTCCATGACCGCCCTGCACAGCGCCGCCCAGGCCATCATCGCGGGCAACGGGGAGGTCTTCGTGGTGGGGGGGGTCGAGCACATGGGGCACGTCGCCATGACCCATGGCGTGGATCCCAACCCCTCGCTGAGCAAGCGGGCCGCCAAGGGCTCCTTCAACATGGGCCTCACGGCCGAGCTGCTCGCCAAGCTCCACGGCGTGGGACGGGAGGCCCAGGACCGCTTCGCCCTCGCCTCCCACCAGAAAGCCGCCGCCGCCAAGGCCCAGGGCCGTTTCCGCTCCCAGCTCATCCCCATGGACGGCCATGACGAGAGCGGCGCCCTCCTCCGCTTCGACCAGGACGAGGTCATCCGGGAGGACGCCAATTATGAAGCCCTCGCGGCCCTCAAGCCGGCCTTCGATCCCCGCAACGGCACCGTCACCGCCGGGAACTCCTCGGCCATCTCCGACGGCGCCGCGGCCCTGCTGGTGATGTCCCTGGACCACGCCCGGGCCCTGGGCCTCACGCCCCTGGCCCGGGTCAAGGCCATGGCCACCGCCGGCGTGGACCCCTCCATCATGGGCTACGGCCCCGTGCCCGCCGTCGCCAAGGCCATGGCCCGCGCCGGCATGGCCACCGCCGACGTGGACCTGTGGGAACTGAACGAGGCCTTCGCGGCCCAGTCACTGCCGGTCCTCAAGGACCTCCAGCTCCTGGACCGCATGGACAAGGTCAACGTCAACGGCGGCGCCATCGCCCTGGGCCACCCCCTGGGCTGCTCCGGCGCACGGATCACCACGACGCTGCTGCATGAAATGAAGGCCAGGAACTGCGAAACCGGTGTGGCCACCATGTGCATCGGCTTCGGCCAGGGCATCGCCACCGTGTTCGAGAGAATCTGATTCTTGGATCTTTATCAGGGTTCGATGTGCGTTCCCAGCACCTTGAGGAACTTCGCGATCCAGTCGGGATGCGCGGGCCAGGCGGGGGCGGTGACGAGGTTGCCGTCCACATGGGCCTGGTCCACGGGGATGCTGGCGTAGTCGCCGCCGGCCTCGGTCACTTCGGGACCCACGGCGGGGTAGGCCGAGCAGCTGCGGGCCTTGAGGACGCCGGCGGCGGCCAGTATCTGGGGGCCGTGGCAGATGGCGGCGATGGGCTTGCCGGCAAGGGCGATGGCCTTGACCAGGTCAAGTACCTTGGGGTTCAGGCGGAGGTACTCGGGGGCGCGGCCGCCGGGGATGACCAGCGCATCGTAGTCCCCGGCCTCCACCTCAGCGAAGTTAGCGTTGAGGGTGAAGCGGTGGCCGGGCTTTTCCGTGTAGGTCTGGTCGCCCTCGAAGTCGTGGATGGCGGTGCGCACGAAGTCCCCGGCCACCTTGTCCGGGCAGACGGCGTGCACCGTGTGGCCGACCATGAGGAGCATCTGGAAGGGGACCATCACTTCGTAGTCCTCGACGAAATCGCCCACGAGCATCAGGATTTTCTTGGCAGACATGGGGGCCTCCAGGGTTGAATGGGTTGAGGGATGCGGAGCAAGCATAGTCCCGTTCCGCATGGATGGATCCTGTAAACCTTGTAACATTCCTTGGGAATAGAAATGAATGACGTATTTTTCGACCTGGTGGCCAGCCGGCGCAGCGTCCGTGAATTCCTGCCCGAACCCATGCCCCAGGAGGTCCTGGACCGCTGCCTGGATGCCGCGCGCCTGGCGGCCTCCACCAGCAACCTCCAGCCCTGGGAGTTCGTGGTCATCCGCAGCCCGGAGGCCCGGGCCCAGGCCAACGCGGTCTGCTTCAACCAGCGGGGCACCGCCTCGGCCCCCCTCCTGGTGGCGGTGGTGGCCCACCTGGACACCTGGGAGCGCACCTCCCGTTTCATCCTGGACACCCTGAAGGAGCGGGGCATCCTCCGGGCCAGCCAGACCGAATACTGGGGCAGGCATGTGCCCCTGATCTACACCTGGGGCCCCTGCGGACTATGGGGCCTGGCCAAGAAGGTCTTCTGCCGGGTGCGGTCGCTCTTCAAGCCCACCCACAACCTCATGGACAGGAGCGACGTGCGGGCCATGATCCACAAGTCCACCGCCCTGGCCGCGGCCACCTTCATGCTGGCCCTGCGGGCCGAGGGCTACGACTCCTGCCCCATGGAGGGCTTCGACCCCTGGCGGGCCAAGGGCCTCCTGGGCCTGGGGCCCCGGGCCGAGGTGTCCATGTTCCTGGCCATCGGCAAGCGGGGGCCCAAGGCCATCTGGTGGGAGCGGATCCTCGTGCCCCGGGACTGGAGCGTACGGGAACTCTGAGCTGAAAAAAGGGCCCGCCGGATGGCGGGCCCTTGCGCAGCGGGAAGGCGATCAGAACTTGTAGCGGATGCCAAGACCCGTGATGGTGTTGTTGTCGTAGGTGTAGCCGAAGACCGGGCCGCCGGTGCCCTTGGTGGTCATGTAGCCGAGATACATGTCGAAGGCCTTGGTGAAGGTGTAATCCAGCAGCACGGAGGTGTAGTTGGTGTGGCCGCTGAAATCGGCGGGGGTATCGGTGCCGTTGGAGAAGTCGTTCTGGGCGACGTTGTAGAAGCTGACGGCGGCGTTGAACTTCTTGGTGAAGTCATACTTCAGTCCAACCCAGGTGACCGTCAGGTCCTTTTCCATGGCCATGCCGCCGATGGTGAAGGGGGCGACGTTCACGGCGGGGGCCACGACGGCGGTGCCGCTCAGGTTGGAGGTCCACAGGCCGATGGGGATGCCTGCGACGCTGGTCATGGCGGCGTCGACGGTGGGATTGCTGGGGTTGGTGTAGGCGAGCTTCTGGTAGCCGGCGGTGACCAGGAGCTGGCCGACCTTGTACTTGGCGGCCAGCATGACGGCATGGGTGTCTTCGCAGGTCACGCCCACGGTGCCGATGGGCTCGTAGACCACGGTGTGGTTCGCGAGGCTGGCGATGTAGGTGGCGAGGGTCTCGACGGACACGACGCCGGTGGTCTTGGAGGTGACCGGGACGCCGGCGCTGTCGAAGGCGCTGGCGTTGATGGCGCCGGAGGGATTGCTTACGCTGGTGGTGTCGATGGTGTTCTGGTAACCGAACATCACGGCGAAGGGACCCTTCTCCCACATGGCCATGAACTCGGAGACGTTCTTGGCCGTGCTGTTGCCGGAGACGCCGCCGAACTTGTACAGGGCGCCCAGGGTGAAGTCACCCACCTTCACGCGGTACTTGAGGCTGGTGTTCACCCGGCTGTTGTCGGTGGCGCCGCCGCCGCCGTAGACGCCGGAGAAGCCGATGGGGGTGAACATCTGGGCGCCGCCCAGGGCGTCGAAGGAGGGGATCGCGTCCAGCATGAGGCTGGTGTGCAGGCCGTAGGTGAGGGTGCCGTAGGTCTTGGAGGACACGCCGACGTTGGCGTTGCGGTTGAAGAGCTGGGCACCGAGCAGGGACGTGTCGGCGCTCACCTGGGCGCCGACGGCGGCCTTGTTGTACTGCAGGGCGGAGTTGGCCTGGGCGCCGTTCTGCAGGTTGATGGCGCTCTCCAGGTTGAAGATGGCCTGCCAGCCGCCGCCAAGTTCGGTCTGGCCCTTGATGCCCCAGCGCGTCTGGGAGATGCCGCCGTTCATCATGCCGACGGCGGAGGTGTTCCCCAGCTTGGTGAGCGTGGGGTTGACGCCAGCGACGAAGTCGTTGGAGAAATCCAGGGTGTGGGCGACGGAGGCCACACCGGCGTCCAGGATGCCGTACAGCGTGACGCTGGAATCACCCGCGGTCATGGTGAGACCGGGAGCCTGGGCGAGGAGGGGGGCGCCGGCCGCGAGGGCGAGCAGAAGAAGAGAGGTCTTGGTCATGTTTGGCTCCAGAAGGTGTGGTGATGACGGAAAGGTTCCCATAAATTCGTAACAGCTGTGTGAATTTTTTAACAACTTTTGCACGCTATAAATAGCCTGCCACAAATAAATACAGATCGAGCATTCGGTTTTTATTTGACCCGGGTGACATGGAAAAGGCTAACCCCGGTGCGGGATTGAACAAACAAAGACGGAGGTCGGTTAAAAACCGACCTCCGTATCGTGAACTTATTATCTTACTACTGAACCGTGAATGAACTACTAATTCCGTTCAGGCCCGAGGCGACCACGGTGAGGGTCCCGGTGGTGGCACCGCCCGGCACCTTGGTGGTGATCTGGTTGGGGCCGACGACCACGAAGTTCGCCGGGGTGCCGTTGAAGGAGAGGGACGTGGCGCCCTCGAAGCCGGTTCCGGTGAGGGTGACGGTGGTGCCCGCGGGGCCCGCGGCGGGGGACAGGGCGGTGATGGTGGGGGTCACCAGGTAGGTCGCCGTCGAGCCGCCGGCGCCGCCCGTGTTGGTCGTGACGGCGATGAACCCGCTGACGGCGGCCGCGGGCACCGTGAAGGTGAGCTGGGCGTCGCTGACGACCGTGAACAGGGCGGAGGCGCCACCCAGGCTGACCTCGGTAGTCCCCGTGAAGCCCGAACCGTTCACCGTGACCACATCCCCCACGGCCACCTGGCTCGTGGTGCCGGGGGTGACGACGGAGGCGAGCACGGGCGGCTTCACCGCCGCGGCGGTGAAGCTGAAGCTCGCGGGGCTGGTGGCCGTGACGCCGCTGGACACCAGGGTGATGGGCCCGGTTGCGGAGCCCGGGGCCACGTTGGCCTGGGCCGTGTTGGCGCCGGTCACGATGAAGTTGGAAAGGGTCGCGCCGCCGAAGGCGATGCTGGTGGTGCCCACCAGGCCTGTGCCGGTCAGCGTCACCAGGGTGCCCGCGGGCCCCTGCGCCGGGGTGAAGTTGGTGATGGTGGGCGTCACGACGAAGGTGGCCGCGGGCTGGAGCACCACGGGCGAGGTGGTGAGGACGCTGGCCAGCGCGATGGGGCCGGTGACGGCGGCGGCGGGGACCTGGACGGTGAGGGTGGTGTCGTCCACCAGGGTGAAGTAGCAGCTCACGCCGCCGATGGTCACGCCCGAGACGCTGCTCATGCCGGTGCCGGTGACGGTGACATCGGTGCCGGTGGCGGCCTGGGCCGGGGTGAAGGCGTTGAAGACGGGCACCGTGTAGCTGCCGGCGGTGTAGACGAAGCCCGCCAGGGAGGCGGTGGTGGTGGCGCTGGTGGCGGGGGCCACGGGCGGCGCGGGCTCGGTGACGGTCACGGAGCCGCTGGTGGAGCCCAGGGGCACGGTGGCCTGGACCTGGTTGGCGCTGCTCACGACGAAACTCGCCGGAACGGCCGCATTGGTGCCGAACAGGACCTCCTGGGTCCCGGCCAGGCCGTAGCCCGTGAGGGTCACGACCGTGCCCGGAGCGCCCGTCACCGGGGTGATGCTCAGGACCTGGGGCGTCACGTAGAACTTGGCGGTGGAGCCGCCGCTGCCCAGCCCGTTGACCACGGCGATGGCGCCGGACATGGCCGTGATGGGCACCTGGATGACGAGCTGCTGGTCGTTGACGTGCTGGAACACCGCCCAGGCGCCGCCCACGCTGACGTTGGTGGTCCCGTCGAAACCCGTGCCGTTGATCGTAACGTTGGCGCCCACCGGGGCCTGGGCCGGCGTGAAGGACGCGACCACCGGGATGGAGCTCGAGCCCGGCTCGCTATGCTTGTGGCACCCCAGTGCGCCCACGAGGCACACGCATGACACCATCCACCATCTGTTTAGAACGACCATGTGCCGGTTCCTTGCGAAAAGGAGAGCCTTCCGGGAGGGGAAAAGCCGGGAAGGTGCTGAAAAATTTAATAACCCCAAGGCAGGTTAACGGTTCGACCACAGGGGGGTCAAGGGTCCAGAGGCTCGGCGAGGAGGCGGAGGAAATCCTCCCCGTACGTCTCCAGCTTTTTGGGTCCAACTCCACTGATGGCCATCATTTCCTGCGGGGAGAGGGGGCGGAACCTGGCCATCTGGTGGAGGGTCGCGTCACTGAAGACGATGTAGGAGGGGAGGTTCCTCTGGTCCGCCAGTTTCTTGCGTAAGGCTTTCAATTTAAGGAATAGGGTCTGGACCTGACCACCCGTTTCCCCGGTCTGGGCGTCCTGCGAACTTATATTGATATTTCCACCGGGAACCTTTGCCTTGCTGGGCGCACGGCCCCGGTCCGGAACCCGGGGCGCCTCCGCCAGCACGTCCCGCCCGGAGCAGTGATCGCAGGAGGACCCGCAGACGCCGATCCGCTCCCCGAAGTGCCCCACGAGCCCCCGGTGGCGGCAGGCGCGGCTTTCCGCGAAGTCGAACATGGTGCGGATCTGCTTTTTCTGGACGGCGGCCACCGCGGGTTCCAGCCCGTCCAGGAACCGCTCCAGGCTCAGGACATCGGCCCAGGAGTAGAAGAGCACGCAGTCGGCGTCGGCGCCGTCACGGCCCGCGCGGCCGATCTCCTGGTAATAGCCCTCCACGCTCTTGGGCAGGTCCCGGTGGATCACATAGCGGATGTTGCTCTTGTCGATGCCCATGCCGAATGCGATGGTGGCGGTGACCACGTCCACGTCGTCCCGCCGGAAGGCCTCCTGGGCGGCCTCCCGGGCCTGGGCGTCCAGTCCGGCATGGTAGGCCAGGGCCCGCACGCCCTTCGAGCGCAGGTACTCGGCGGTGGAGTCCACGGACTTCCGCGACAGGCAGTAGATGATGCCGCTCTGCCCGGCCCGGGCCCGCACCAGGCGCAGGATGGCCTCCCGCACCTCGGGGCTGTCCCCGCCCTTCTTGACGGCATGGAGCCTCAGGTTCGGGCGGTAGAAGGACCCCAGGTAGTCCAGGGGGGAGGCCATCCCCAGCTGATCGATGATGTCCCGGCGCACCTCGTGGGTGGCCGTGGCGGTCAGCGCCAGCACGGGCAGCCCGCCGAAGCGCGCCTTGAGCCCGGCCAGGTTCCGGTAGGCCGGGCGGAAATCATGCCCCCAGTGGCTGATGCAGTGGGCCTCGTCCACGGCGATGAGGCGCAGGTCCAGGTTGTCCAGGAGGGGCCCCACGCTCTGCTCGATGCCTTCGGGCGCGGCGTAGACCAGCTCGAACTCCCCCCGGTGCAGCTGCCGGATGCGCTCCAGGCGCTCCGAGGGCTCCAGGGAGGAATTGAGGAAGGTGGCCCGGAGCCCGGCATCCAGGAGCCCGTCGACCTGATCCTTCATCAGGGCGATCAGGGGCGAGATGACCAGGGTCGTGCCCCCCAGGAGCCGCGCCGGCAGCTGGTAGGTGAGGGACTTGCCCGCCCCCGTGGGCATCACAGCCAGGCAGTCCCTGCCCTCCATCACCGCCCGGATCACCTCCTCCTGGCCGGGCCGGAAGGAGTCGAAGCCGAACACGGACTTGAGCCGGGCCCTGAGATCGGGGGCCGCCTTGAGGGCCTCGGCGATCTCCTTGAGGGTCCGGATGGAGACCGGATCGAAGACGGCCGGTTCGGCCCGGTAGCGGTCCCTCAGGGCTCCCAGGGACCGGGAGCAGGCCTCCCGCTCCCCGGATTCGAAGAGCAGGCGCAACGTCTGGATCTGTTTATCAAGGGGCATGGACCACCGGGCAGGTTTCCATTGTCAGGCCTGGAGGCCCGGATGCCAAATGAAGCGAATATTTCACGTTCATTATTCCCTCAGGCCCTTTGGGGCACACTACTTGAATGAGCAGTCAAGACCGCGCCGCCCTCAACGACCTCCTCCGCCTGCTGGATACCGCGGCCATGGAGGAACCCGGGGCCCGGTTCCGGTGGACCTCCCCCACGGCCCTGGCCCTGATCCTGGCCCAGTGGAGCTCCGGCCAGGGCCGCCAGCGCGCCCTGTGGGTGGACGCCCCCTCGGAAGGGGAGGCCCAGGGTCTCGCCCACGATCTCTCGGTCCTGCTGCCGGAGGCCCGGGTGGCCCACTTCCCGGGCTTCGCGCCCTTCGCGGGGGGCGAGTCCAGCCCGCCCGGGATGGTCACCCGGGACCGCCTGTCCACCCTCATCGGCCTCCTGGAGCATCGCATCCAGGTGCTCGTGACCGGGCCCCTGGCCGCCCTGGAGCGCCTGCCCCACCCCACCTGGTTCCAGAAGGGGAAGCTGGAGCTCACAGCCGGCACCGAGGTGCCCCGCGAGCTCCTCCTGGAGACCCTGGTGGCCCTGGGCTACCGCCGCACGGAGCTGGCCGGGAGCCCGGGCGAGTTCAGCGCCCGCGGCCTGGTGGTGGACCTCTGGCCCGACCACCTGGAGGCGCCGCTGCGCATGGAGTTCTTCGGGGACGAGCTGGAGAAGCTGGCCCCCTTCGATCCGGACACCCAGCGCCGCACCGGGGAGAGCCTGCAGGGCATCATCCTGTATCCCCGTTTCGAGGGGGAGCGGGGGGACGGCACGCCCCTGATGAAGGCCGTGGAGAGCCGCGCGGACCGCACCCCGGAACCCGAGGACGATCTGGTCTTCCGGCGCTCCCGGCTGGCCACCCACGGCCACTTCCCCGGCGAGGAGCTGTTCTACCCCATGCTCGCCCAGCCGCGGGGCCAGCTGGCCCACTGGGTGCCGCCCTGCCTGCGGGTGCGCCTGGAGCCCCAGTGGGAGGAGGCCCTGGGCGATCGCGAACGGGTGCGCATCCAGGACAGCCTGGCCGTGCTCCGCCGGGGTGGGGTGGTCTGCCCGGATTTCGAGGACCGCTTCCTGGCCTCGGATCCCAGCCGGTCCTCCCTGCTGCTGACCGAATGGCAGAGCGAAGCCACAGTGCCCCTGCAGGCCCAGCCGCCCCGGGAGTTCCAGGGCCGGCTGGGCGAACTGGCCGAGTACCTGCAGGAGCTGGCCCTGAACGGCCACCGGGTCTTCCTGGCCGGGTCCACCCAGGGCATGCGGGACCGCTTCGGTGAGATCCTCCAGGAATACGAGCTGCCCGTGTCCTACGGGACCCAGCCGGGGTGCCGCAGCGTCCACCTGCCCCTGTCGGCGGGCACCTACCTCAAGGAGCCGCGCGTCCTGGTGCTCACCGAGCGCGAGGTCTTCGGCCGCAAGGCCATGGCCGCGCCTCCGAAGCGCAGCCGGACCGCGGCCTTCATGTCAGACCTGAGGGACCTCAAGCCCGGGGACCGGGTCGTGCACATGGACCACGGCATCGGCGAGTTCGTGGGCTTCGGGGCCCTCACTGTCGGCGGCGAGGAGCAGGAGGTGGTCCAGCTCAAGTACGCCGACGGGGGCCGCCTCAACGTGAGCCTGGAGCGGGCCGACCTCATCCAGCGCTACGTGTCCCCCGACGGGGGCCTGGCCGCCCTGGACAAGCTGGGGGGGGCCTCCTGGGCCAAGGTCAAGCGGCGGGCCAGGAAGGCCATCCGCGACATGGCCGAGGAGCTCCTCAAGCTCTACGCCCAGCGCAAGCTCGAGAAGGGCCACGCCTATCCCCCGGACGGGCCGGAGATGGCGGAGTTCGAGGCGACCTTCCCCTTCGAGCCCACCCCGGACCAGATCGAGGCCACCGAGGCGATCAAGACCGACCTGGAGCGGGACACGCCCATGGACCGCCTCCTCTGCGGGGACGTGGGCTTCGGCAAGACCGAGGTGGCCATGCGCGCGGCGGCCAAGGTCGCCCTCGCCGGCAGGCAAGTGGCGGTGCTCTGCCCCACCACCATCCTCTGTTTCCAGCATTTCCGTACATTCAAGGAACGCTTTTCCGCCTTTCCCATCCGCATCGAGATGCTCAACCGCTTCGTGGACGCCGCGCAGGCCAAGGCCATCGTCGCGGACGTGGAGAAGGGCACCGTGGAGGTGCTCATCGGCACCCACCAGATCCTGGGGGCCCGCATGAAGTTCAGCGACCTGGGCCTGGTGATCATCGACGAGGAGCAGCGCTTCGGGGTGAGCCACAAGGAGCGCCTGAAAAAGCTCAGGGCCAACGTGGACGTGCTGGCCATGAGCGCCACCCCCATTCCCCGCACCCTGCACATGAGCCTGACGGGCCTGCGTGAGATGAGCCTCATCGAGACCCCGCCCAAGAACCGCCTGGCCATCGAGACGGTGGTCGCCCCGTGGAGCGACGAGCTGATCGCCACGGCCATCCAGTACGAGCTGCGCCGGGGCGGGCAGGTGTACGTCGTCCACAACCGGGTGGACTCCATCGTCACCGTGGCCGCGCGGATCCGGGAGCTGGTGCCCGACGCGCGGGTCGGGGTGGGCCATGCCCAGCTCACCGACGACGCGCTCGAGGCCGTGATGCTGGGCTTCATGGAGGGGCGCATCGACGTCCTGGTGGCCACCACCATCGTGGAGAACGGCCTGGACGTGCCCAACGCCAACACCCTCATCGTCCACCGGGCCGACACCTTCGGCCTGTCCCAGCTCTACCAGCTTCGCGGCCGGGTGGGGCGCAGCGACGTGCCCGCCTACGCCTACCTGCTCATCCCCGGCAAGGGGGAGATCAGCGAGGACGCCCGCAAGCGCCTCCAGGCCCTGGAGGACTTCTCCGAGCTGGGCTCGGGCTTCCGGGTGGCCGCCCAGGACCTGGAGCTGCGGGGCGCCGGCAACATCCTGGGCGGGGAGCAGTCCGGCCACATCCATGACATCGGCTTCGAGCTCTACATCAAGCTCCTGGAGGAGACCCTGCAGGAGCTCCAGGGCCAGCCCAGCGGCACCTTCGAGGTGAAGATCGAACTGGGCGCCGCCCAGCTGTCCCGCCTCTGGGTGGACCAGGCCAGCGAGCGCCTCGTCGCCTACAAGCGGGCGTCCCGCCTGAATTCCGTCCGGGACCTGGAGCTCTACCGCCTGGAACTGGAGGACCGCTTCGGCCAGATCCCCGAGCGCGACGAGGAGAGCGCCCGCTTCTTCGAGCTCCTCCGGGTGCGGATCCTCGCCAAGGCCGTGGCCGTGGGCGAGGTGTCCTCGGAGAAGGGCCGCCTCAAGCTGCGCCTGAGCCCCCAGACCCCCGTGGACCCGGGCAAGCTCATGGCCTGGGTGCGCCAGCAGAAGGGCGGCCAGTTCAACCCGGACGGCACCGTCTTCCTGGCCGCGCCGGGCCCCGGGGACGCCACCATCCGGCAGGCCCAGGAGGTGCTGGGGGTCTGGGCGGGGTTCTGAGCCGTGCGACCGGCCAGTCTACTCCGCCTTCACCACGTGGGTTCCCGCAACGTAGTCGTGCAGGCAGCGCCGGGAACCACCGAAAATAAAGAGCACGTCGATCAGCCACACGAAACCCAGCAGCGCCTGGAAGGCCTGGCCAAGGACCGACGGGTCGCGGCGGCCGCCCAGGCGCAGGACCAGGACCGCGGCCGGGATGGCGAATTCCCTCAGCAGGAGCCAGCCGACGTTCGCCAGTTCACCGTCCTCGCGCATGATGTAGATCTTCATGGCCTGCTTCCCGAGCGTCTGTCCACGGGTCACGAGCAGCCACAGCTGCCCAAAGAAGATGGCAAGGAGCAGGACGACGGCCCCCAGGGCCCCCAGGCAGGGAAGGAGCAGGAGGGGCAGCGGGGCGAACCAGATGAGGCCGTCGATGAGCCGGGCCAGGAACCGGCTGGAACGCGAGGCCGCCTCCACCTGCTGGCCGGGACCCTGGGTATGGGGATTTTCGATGGCCATGGGACCGGTTCCTTCCAGGCTGCCTTGAGATCTTCATGAATTGTAGGGCAAACAGGCCGACTGTGCCGAGGTCATGGTGTCGGAGATCCGGTTAAACTCCAAAGCCGGAGGCCCCATGTCCCCCATGTCCACCCTGCCCCTTCGTTCCACCTGCCCCTATGATTGCCCCGATGCCTGCGGGCTCCTCGTGGAGGTGGCGGACGGACGCGCCGTCGCCGTCAAGGGCGACCCCGACCATCCGCACAGCCAGGGCTCCCTCTGCCCCAAGATGAACCGCTACCAGGACACGGTGCATTCGCCCCGGCGCCTGACCACGCCTTTGGAGCGTATAGGACCCAAGGGCAGTGGCGCGTTCGCCCCCATCACCTGGGAGGAGGCCATCGAACGCATCGCCGGACGGTGGAGGGAGATCATCGCGAGCCATGGCGCCCAGGCCATCCTGCCCTACTCCTACGCCGGCACCATGGGGCTGGTGCAGCGCCAGGCGGGGCAGCCCTTCTTCCACCGTATGGGCGCCTCCCGCCTGGACCGCACCATCTGTTCGCCGGCCAAAGGGGCGGGGTGGGCGGCGGTCATGGGCGACACGCCGGCCCCCCATCCTTCCGAAGCGGGCCACAGCGATCTGGTGATCCTCTGGGGCATCAACGCCCTGGCCACCAGCATCCACAGCCTCCAGCGCATCCGCGCGGCCCGGAAGGCGGGTGCGCAGGTCTGGCTCATCGACACCTACCGCACGGGCACGGCCCAGAGCGCCGATCGCACCTTCCTGGTGCGGCCGGGCAGTGATGGGGTCCTGGCCCTGGGGCTCATGCACATCCTGGCCAGGGATGGGCGGGTGGACGCTCCCTTCATCCAGGAGCACGTGCTGGGCTACGAGGAACTGGCGGCCCAGGTGCTGCCCGCCTTCACGCCCCGGCGGGTGGCGGAGGAGACCGGCTTGCATGAATCGGTGCTGGAGGAGATGGCCGCCGCCTACGCCAAGGCCGAGGCGCCCTTCATCCTCCTGGGCAGCGGCCTGTCCCGTTACGGCAACGGGGCCATGAACATCCGGACCATCACCTGCCTGCCGGCCCTGGTGGGGGCGTACGGCAAGCGGGGCGGCGGCCTCTTCGCGGGCACCACCACGGGCGTGGCCTTCGCCATGAAGGAACTGACCCGGGAGGACCTGCAGCCCGGCCCCACCCGCCTGGTGAACATGAACCGCCTGGGCCATGCCCTCACGGAACTGGGCGAACCAAGGGTGATGTCCCTGTACGTCTACCACTCCAACCCCGCCGCCATCACCCCCGACCAGAACGCGGTCCTGAAAGGTCTGGCCCGGGAGGACCTGTTCACGGTGGTACACGAGCGCTTCCTCACCGACACGGCCCGCTACGCGGACCTGGTGCTGCCGGCCACCTCCTCCCTGGAGCACAGCGACCTGTACAAGGCCTACGGCAGCTATTGCATCCAGAGGGTCAAGGCCGTCATCCCGCCCGTGGGCGAGAGCCGGTCCAACTGGGAGGTGTTCCGGGCCCTGGCCCGGGCCATGGGGTTCCAGGAGCCCATCTTCCAGCAGAGCGCTGACGACCTCATCGACCAGGTGCTGGCCCTGCCCAGCCCCTGGCGGGACACGGTGGACACCGGCGCCCTGGCCGAGGGCCGAGCCGTCGAGCTGACGCCGCCCCCCGGTTCCAAGCGGTTCCTCACGCCCTCGGGCCGGATCGAGCTCCTCAACGCCCGCCTGGAGCACCCCCTGCCCTGCCACCTGCCCCGCCATGCCCCGGCGGACGGCCTCCCCCTCTCCCTCATGACTGCCCCCTCCGTCTTCAGTCTCAACAGCTCCTTCATCGAAAGGGACGAGTTGCGGGCGAAGCAGGCGCCCATGCGCCTGCTCATGGGCCCCGAGGATGCCCAGGCCCGGAGCCTAGCCGAGGGCGCCCGGGTGGTGGCCTTCAACGCCCAGGGGGAGGTGACGTTCATCCTCCACGTCACGGACCGGGTCCCCAAGGGGGTGGTGGTGGCCGAGGGGGTCTTCTGGCTGGAGTTCGCCCCGGGCCAACGCACCGTCAACGCCCTCACCAGCCAGCGGCTGACGGACCAGGGCGGGGGTAGCACGTTCTATGACAACGGCGTGGACGTGCGGGCGGAATGAGCCAAGCTGCTTGAGGACGGCCCTTGCCATGCGCATGAATAGCTTTATATTGATGCGTATAGGAGCAAGCCATGCCTGCCCAGATCCCGGAATCCAAACGCAAGCGCCCCGCCAATCTGACCCTGGCCCCGGACAGGCTCCGCTTTGGGCAACGCTATGCCGAAGCCAACCAGACCTCCCTTTCCCGAGTCGTGGAGGAACTTCTGGGGGCTCTGGAGCAGACCTTTGCTGTCCAACCTGAACCGGAGGTGAAGGACCCGCTGGATGGTCTATTGGTTGGCTGGCCCTCCATGGAAAAGAAGGAACTCCGGCGCGCTCAGCATGAGGCGAGGCTCGCTCGATGAATTCATCAACAAAACCGCGATACCTGCTGGACATCAACATCGTCCTGGACTACCTCCAGCAACGGGAACCCTGGTATCCCCTCGCGAAGGCACTCTTCCTGGCCGAGAGCCAGGAACGGGTGGACCTTTTCGTCGCCGCCAATACCATCGCGACCCTCCACTATTTCATCCGCAAAAAGGACTCCAGGAAGAAGGCCCTCGCCAAGATCGAAATCCTGTTGCTCCGCTTGCGGCTGGCTGACGTGACCGGCGCAGTGATCACCAGGGCCCTTCAGTTGGGTCTGGAGGACCTGGAGGATGGGATTCAGGCCGGGGCCGCCATGGAGGCCCGGATCCCCGTCCTGGTGACTCGAAATACCAAGGACTTCGGTCCCATGGAGGCCCTCCAGGTCCTGCCTCCGGAGGTCGCCCTGGCGGCGCTCAACCTCAGGCACCCAGGTTGAATGCCCGCCCTCACAGGGCCAAGCCGGGCCAGATCCGGAAGGCTACTTCGCCGCCGGAGTCACCGGGATGAAGAGCGTGTGGATGCCCCCGTGGAGGGAGGCCATGCCGGAGACGGTGACGGTGTCGCCCATCTTCGCGGCGTATTCCTTGGCGAGATTCGCCTGCCCGTCCCGGCGGGGATGGTGGGGCTCGGGCATGAGGATGTAGAGGGTGTCATCGGCGGTGACGACGCCCACCGGCTCGCCTGAAAGGACGCACTTGGTGCCGCAGGCCTTGTGGGCCGGGCCCCGCTTGCCCATCTGGGTGTAGCAGGAGACGTCCACCACCTCCCCTGTGATGGTGAGCGGCTTGGCGGCAGCCAGGACCTTCTTGTTGGCCTCGGAGGCGGCTGCTTCCAGGGTGGTGGCGGACCAGCCGGGAGCGGGCTGGGGGGCGGGGGCCTGGGTCAACGCGATGGCAAGGAACAGAGAGAGCATTTTGACTCCTTCAAGACATGCCCAGGTTAGACCCTTTTCCCGGCTTCGCCAGGGCTCAAGGGCCGATCCAAGAAAAAAACGGCCCCCGGGACGAGGTCCAGGGGGCCGGTGAGCCTACTTTTCCCTCAGGCCGTGGGGGCCTCATCGTCGTAGTCCGGACCGAAGTCCTTGGCGTGGATGTGGTGGGGCGGCAGGGGCACGTGGGCCTTGTGGCCGCCGATGGCGGAGGCCTCGGCCAGCACGGGGATGCGCATGCTGTAGAAGGAGCGCCACACGAAGATCTGGGCGATGAGGAAGAAGATCGCCGCGGCCGTGTGGCTGACGGCGGGGTTGAGGGTGATGGCCAGTTCCACGGCCAGCAGGCCGAAGAGGGTGGTGAACTTGATGACGGGGTTCAGGGCCACCGACGAGGTGTCCTTGTAGGGATCGCCCACGGTGTCGCCCACGACGGTGGCGGCGTGGAGCTCCGTGCCCTTCATGTCCATGTCCGTCTCCACCAGCTTCTTGGCGTTGTCCCAGGCGCCGCCGGCGTTGGCCATGAAGATGGCCTGGTAGAGGCCGACGATGGCGATGGAGATGAGGTAGCCGATGAAGAAGAAGTGGTTGAGGCAGGCGAAGGCCAGGGTGGAGAAAAAGATTGCGAGGAAGATGTTGAACATCCCCATCTGGGCGTACTGGGTGCAGATGCCCACCACGCGCCGGCTGTCCTCCACGGAGGCCCGCACGGAGTGCTCGTCCAGCTTGATGTTGTTCTTGATGAACTCCACGGCCCGGTAGGCGCCGGTGGACACGGCCTGGATGGAGGCGCCGGAGAACCAGAAGATCACGGCCCCGCCGGTGATCAGGCCCAGCAGGAAGAGCGGGTTCAGGATGGAGAGCCCCTCGGTGACCGCCAGGGGGCCGAAGCGGCCCGAGAGCACCTGGATGATGGAGAAGATCAGGGTGGTGGTGCCCACCACCGCGGTGCCGATGAGGACGGGCTTGGCGGTGGCCTTGAAGGTGTTGCCCGCGCCGTCGTTCTCCTCGAGGTAGCGCTTGGCCAGGGTGAAGTCGGGCTTGAAGCCGAAGTCCCGCTGGATCTCGGCCTGGATGCCGGGGAGGGTCTCGATGGTGGAGAGCTCGTACACCGACTGGGCGTTGTCGGTCACCGGGCCGTAGGAGTCCACCGCGATGGTGACCGGACCCATGCCCAGGAAGCCGAAGGCCACCAGGCCGAAGGCGAAGATGGCCGGGGAGGCCATGATGGCGCCCACACCGAGCGTGGACACGACCCACGCCGCGCCCATCAGGCCGGTGATGACCAGGCCCATCCAGTAGGCGCTGAAATTGCCCGCCACCAGGCCGCTGAGGATGTTGAGGGAGGCGCCGCCCTCGCGGGAGGCCGTGACCACTTCCCGAACGTGGGCGCTCTTGGTGGAGGTGAAGACCTTGACCAGCTCGGGGATCACGGCCCCCGCCAGGGTGCCGCAGGAGATGATGGTGGCCAGCTTGAGCCAGAGGGAGCCGTTGCCGACGTTCCGGATGAGAAGGAAGGACAGGACATAGGTCGCGGCGATGGACAGGATCGAGGTGATCCACACCAGCGTCGTGAGGGGCACCTCGAAATCGAACTTGGCCTCCTCGGCGAAGCGGCCCCGGGACAGGGCCCCATTCACCCAATAGGAGAGGGCCGAGGTCACCACCATGCCGATGCGCATGACGAAGATCCACACCAGGAGCTGCACCTGGACCATGGGGTCGGGCACCGCCAGCAGGATGAAGGTGATCAGGGCCACGCCCGTGACGCCGTAGGTCTCGAAGCCGTCCGCCGTGGGGCCCACGCTGTCGCCGGCGTTGTCGCCCACGCAGTCGGCGATGACCCCGGGGTTGCGCACGTCGTCCTCCTTGATCTTGAAGACGATCTTCATGAGGTCGGCGCCGATGTCGGCGATCTTGGTGAAGATGCCGCCGGCGATGCGCAGGCAGGCCGCCCCCAGGGACTCGCCGATGGCGAAGCCGATGAAGCAGGGGCCGGCCATCCCCCCCGGCACGAAGAGCAGGATGCAGAGCATCAGCCCCAGCTCGACGCTGATGAGCAGCATGCCGATGCTCATCCCCGCCTCCAGGGGGATGTCCATGGTTGGATAGGGGCGCCCGAGGAGGGACGCGAAGGCCGTGCGTGAGTTGGCCAAGGTGTTGATGCGGATGCCGAACCACGCCACGCTGAAGCTGCCCAGGATGCCTACCACGCTGAACAGGATGATGATGGCCACCTTGCCCGCCGGGTAGTGCTGCAGCACCCCGAAGTAGACGACCATGATGGCGGCGATGAAGGCCCACAGAAGGGCCAGGAAGCGTCCCTGGCTGACGAGGTAGGTCTTGCAGGTCTCGTAGATGAGCTCGGAGATCTCGGCCATGGAGGCGTGCACGGGCAGCTTGCGGATGGCCATGTACTTCCAGAGGCCGAAGAAGATGCCCCCCAGGCAGATCACCAGGCCGTACAGGAGCAGCCGGTGGCCGTCCGTGCCGCCCAGGAAGGTGGCCCCGGAGAGGTCCGGCAGCTTGAGGTCCGTCTCCCCGGCGGTGGCCCAGCCGGACATGCCCAGGAACATCAGGAAGGTCAGGATCGCCCGCCAGGGGGACCGGTTTCGGCCGGAGCCAGGGTTTGCTTGCAACATGAAGGGGATCTCCTGTGGGTGGCAGCGTGGGTGGGGTTGGAAAGCGGCGGAAGGGGATGGAAAGGTGCCCTGCCCGTGCTCCAGGGGCGCCCTGCCTTCAGGTTTTTGGTGATGGCCTTGGTCCGGTTGCTGGAAAAGGGCGGCCTTGGAGGAACGACTCCTTCAGGTGGTGCGTTGCGACCTGCTCTCATCCCCGGGGTTGGTCCAGAGAATCGTCAATAATGACAAGACTCCCTGCCTTCCGCAACCCGAGATCCTCCCGCGGCGAAGGTAGGCCCTCCCGGGCCGGCATGGTAGCCTGAACCTTCATTTCCTCAAGGGTCTATGCCTACCACGACCGAAATCCGCGCCATCCACGATCTCCCCATCCCCGAGCTTCTGTTCCGGGCGGCCACGGTGCACCGGGCCCACTGGAACGCCGAGGAGATCCAGTTCTGCACCCTCGATTCCATCAAGACGGGCGCCTGCCCCGAGGACTGCGCCTACTGCCCCCAGGCGGCACGGTACGACACCGGCCTGAAGGTGGAGCCCCTCAAGGAGCGGGCCCGTGTCCTGGAAGGGGCCCTGGCGGCCAAGGCCAACGGCTCCACCCGCTACTGCATGGGCGCCTCCTGGCGCGAGGTGCGGGACGGAGAGGCCTTCGAGCAGGTGCTGGAGATCGTCGGCGACGTGGCCAAGCTCGGCATGGAGGTGTGCGTCACCCTGGGCATGCTCAAGGCCGAGCAGGCCAAACGCCTCAAGGCGGCCGGGGCCACGGTCTACAACCACAACATCGATTCCAGCCGGGCCTTCTACGAGACGATCATCTCCACCCGCACCTTCGACGACCGCCTGGAGACCATCAAGGCCGTACGGGAAGCGGGCCTGGAGGTCTGCTCGGGCGGCATCGTGGGCATGGGGGAGAAGGTGGAGGACCGCATCCACTTCCTCCACGAGCTCACCCTGCTGGAGCCCGCACCCGAGAGCATCCCCATCAACCAGCTGGTGCCGGTGGCGGGCACGCCCCTGGCTGGCGCCGAGCCCCCGCCGCCCCTGGAATTCGTGCGCATGATCGCCACGGCCCGCATTCTCTTCCCCACGAGCCGGATCCGCCTGAGCGCGGGGCGCACGGCCATGTCGGACGAGCTCCAGGCCCTGGCCTTCTTCGCAGGGGCCAATAGCCTGTTCACGGGCGACAAGCTCCTGACCACCCCCAACCCCGGCGAAACCAGGGACCACCGTCTCATGGACGCGCTGGGCATGCGGGTGGAAGGCGCCGCGCGGGTCTGACATAATAATTATTCATTCGGGATTGGCCACATGCACGAGATGGACAAGGCTTTCGATTTCAAGACCGCCCAGCAGCGCTGGTACGAGCGGTGGGAGACCTCCCGCCTCTTCGAGGCCAAGCCCGACAGCGGCAAGCAGCCCTGGTCCATCGTCATCCCGCCCCCCAACATCACCGGCAACCTGCACATGGGCCACGCCCTGGTGTTCACGCTCCACGACATCCTCACCCGCTTCAAGCGGGCCCAGGGCTTCGACGCCCTGTGGGTGCCGGGGGTGGACCACGCGGGCATCGCCACCCAGGTGGTGGTGGAGCGCCAGCTGAAGGAGGCCGAGGGCAAGTCCCGCCACGAGGTGGGACGAGGGGCCTTCCTGGAGCGCCTGTGGTCCTGGAAGGACGAGAACCAGGGGGCCATCGAGAACCAGCTGCGCCGCCTGGGGGCCAGCGTGGACTGGACCCGCAAGCGCTTCACCATGGACCCGGACCTGAACCGGGCCGTACGCAAGGTCTTCGCCGCCTCGTACAAGGCCGGCCGCATCTACCGGGGGCCCCGCATGATCCAGTGGGACCCCGCCAGCCAGACCGCCCTCAGCGATCTGGAAGTGAAGTACGTGGAGCGGCACGGCAAGCTCTGGCACCTCCGCTACCCTCTCGCTGACGGATCCGGCGTCGTGGTGGTGGCCACCACCCGGCCGGAGACCATGCTGGGCGACACGGGCGTGGCCGTGCACCCCGAGGATCCCCGCTACGGGCACCTGGTGGGCAGGATGGTCAAGCTGCCCCTCACGGACCGGGAGATCCCGGTTGTGGCCGACAGCTTCGTGGATCCGAAGTTCGGCACCGGCTGCGTCAAGCTCACCCCCGCCCACGACCCCAACGACAACGCGGCCGGCAAGCGCCTGGGCCTGGCCAGCATCACCGTCATCGGGTTCGACGCGAGGATGACCGCCGAGGCCGGCCCGGCCTACGCGGGCCTGGACCGCTTCGACTGCCGCAAGCAGGTCATCCATGACCTGGAAGCCCTGGACCTCATGGAGAAGATCGAGCCCTACACCCACCAGGTGTCCGTGAGCGACCGCAGCGGGGCCGTGCTGGAGCCCCTGGTGTCTGAGCAGTGGTTCATGAAGGTGGACGAGGCCGCTCAGAAAGCCCTGGCCTCCGTGCGGGACGGCCGGATCCGGTTCACCCCCGAGCGCTGGGCCGGGGTCTGGGAGCACTGGCTGGTGAACATCCAGGACTGGTGCATCTCCCGCCAGCTGTGGTGGGGCCACCGCATCCCCGCCTGGACCTGCGACGCCTGCGGCCACCTGAACGTGGAAGAGGATGCTCCGGGGGCCTGCGAGACGTGCGGCGGCACGGCCCTCACCCAGGACCCCGACACCCTGGACACCTGGTTCTCCTCGGCCCTGTGGCCCTTCAGCGTCTTCGGCTGGCCCGACGAGACCCCCGACCTGGCCCGCTACTACCCCACCAGCGTGCTCATCACGGGCTACGACATCCTGTTCTTCTGGGTGGCCCGCATGGTGATGGCGGGCCTGACCTGGACGGACGACGTGCCCTTCCGGGACGTGTACTTCAACGCCCTGGTCCGGGATGAGCACGGCGCCAAGATGTCCAAGTCCAAGGGCAACGTCATCGATCCCCTGGAGACCATGGACGAGTACGGGACGGATGCCCTGCGCTACTCCCTGGCCGCCATGGCCGCCCCGGGCACGGACATCTCCCTGAGCCGGTCCCGCCTGGAAGCCAGCCGCAACTTCTGCAACAAGCTCTGGAACGCCGCGCGCTTCGTGCAGATGAACCTCGGCCCGGACGTCACCCTGGACGTGGCGCCCGAATTGGGCGAGGCCGAGCACTGGATGATCGGGCGCCTGCGGGAGAGCCTGGGCCAGACCACCCGCGCCATCGAGGAGTTCCGCTTCCACGAGGCCGCCGAGACCCTCTATCACTTGGTATGGGACGACTTCTGCGCCACCTACATCGAGCTGGCCAAGGTCACGCTCCAGAACGGCACCCGGGAGCAGAAGGCCGCGATCCTCCACTTCCTGGACATCCTGCTGCGCGCCCTGCACCCCGTCGTGCCCTTCCTCACCGAGGAGATCCACGCCGCGGTCATGGAGGGCCGGCTCCCCCAGGGCGAACCCGAGCTCCTGGCGGCCCGCAGCTGGCCCGCGGACGACCCCCTGCTCCAGGTCACCGGCGGCGATCCCACCCTGGTGCCCCTGTTCCAGGAGGTGCTCTCCACCCTCCTGCGCCTCAAGGCCGAGAACGGCGTGGACCCCGCCAGGCGGGTGCCCGCCTTCTGCACGCTCAAGGTGCTGGAGCCCTTCGCCGAGGGCCTCAAGAGCATCGCCCGCCTGGAGTCCGTGGCCTTCCCGGACGGGGACGTGCACGCCCCCACCCGCGCCGTGGCCGTGGTCACCGGCGGCACCGTCGCCCTGGAGCTGGCCGGCCTCAAGGATCCCGCCGCCGAGAAGGCCAAGCTGGAAAAGGAGCGGGAGAAGCTGGAGAAGGACCTCACCTCCGCCCTGGCCCGCCTCGCCGACGCCGACTTCACCACCAAGGCCCCCGAGGCCGCCGTGGCCAAGATGCGCGCCGCCACCGAGGAGAAACAGGCCCGGCTGGAGAAGATCAAGGAGCTGCTGGCCAGCGCCTGAGCGCCACCCGCCGATGACCGGCGGGGATTGGCCGGTAGCCACGCCCCGCTGGCGGATTCCCCGTTACGGAAGCAAGCCCCGCGCGTACCCTGGTAGGGAACCCTCCGAAGGTGTCCCCATGCGACGAGCCGCACTGAAAGTCCTCCTGTACGCCGCGCTCCCCTGCGCCGGGCTCGTGGCCGGCGCCCAGCAACCCTCCCGCACCGAGACCCGCACCGAGGCCCTGGCCATGGGCTCGAACCTCTGGATCGACCAGGGCGACGGCACCGTGGACGTCAAGGGCTGGGACAAGCCCGAGGTGCAGCTGGTGGCGGAGTACCTCCCCGGCGCCGGGGGCCGGCAGGCCGAGCTGGAGGTGCGCCGGGTGGGCGGCGGCCTGAAGATCGGGGTGAAGCGCCAGCACCGGCACTTCTTCATATTCTCGGTGGGCCGCTTCCACAGCCCCGCGTGCAACCTCACCCTCATGGTGCCCCGCAAGCTGAACCTGGAGGTGCGCACCGTGGACGGCCGCATCCACGTCCAGGACCTGGAGGGCTACGCCGACTGCCACTCCGTGGACGGAGCCATCAGCCTGGACGGGGTCAGCGGCGAAGTGCACGTCAAGGCCGTGGACGGCGCCGTCACCGCCCGCCACCTCAAGGCCCGCATCAAGGGTGGCACGGTGGACGGCAGCATCACCCTCGAGCAGGTGGAGGGGGGCGTGGACCTCCATACCGTGGACGGCACCATCCACGCCGACGGCCTGGACGGCTGGGGCGAGGGCATCGCCCTGCGCACCGTGGACGGCGATATCCGCGTCAAGCTCGGCCAGGCCAAGGGCAACCTGGAGGCCCGGAGCGCCGACGGCAGCATCCGCACCCAGCTCCCCGGCCTGGAGCGCACCCACCGCAACCGCCTGACAGGACTCATCCCCGGCCGGGACCAGAAGATCAGCCTGCGCACGGTGGATGGCAGCATCGTGATCGAGTAGGAACTTACTGCACCGCCTCCACCTTGATCGCCAACTCGTCCCCTTCCACCACCAGCTCCGCCGCCTGCCCGGGCCGGATCCTGGCTTCCAGGACCATGCGGGCCAGATGGTTGACGACCACCTGCTGGATGAGCCGCTTGAGGGGCCGGGCGCCCATCTGGGGGTCGAAGCCCTCCTTGGCCAGCCAGGCCAGGGCCTCGCCGGGCACGGCCAGGCCGATGCGCTGCTCCTGCAGCTGGGCCAGGACGCGGTTCATCTGGATGCGGGCCACGGCCTTCATGTCGTCCATGCCCAGGGCGCGGAAGGTCACCACCTCGTCCAGGCGGTTCAGGAACTCGGGGCGGAAGTGGGCCTTCAGGGCGGCCTGGATGGCGTCCTGGGCCTTGTCCACCTCGCCGCCGGCCTCGAAGATGGCCTGGCTGCCCACGTTGGTGGTCATGAGCACGACGGTGTTGCGAAAGCTCACGGTGCGGCCCTTGCCGTCGGTGAGGCGGCCGTCCTCCAGCACCTGCAGGAACAGGTCGAAGGTGCGGGGGTGGGCCTTCTCCATCTCGTCCAGGAGGATGACGGCGTAGGGCCGCCGGCGCACCGCCTCGGTGAGCCGGCCGCCCTCCTCGTAGCCCACGTAGCCCGGGGCCGCGCCGATGAGCCGGGTGGCGTCGGCCTCGTGGGTGAACTCGCTCATGTCGATGCGCACCATGGCGTTCTCGTCGTCGAAGAGGAAGTCGGCCAGGGCCCGGGCCACCTCGGTCTTGCCCACGCCCGTGGGGCCCAGGAAGAGGAAGGAGCCGATGGGGCGCTTGGGGTCCCCCAGGCCCGCGCGGTTGCGCCGCAGGGCCTCGCTGATGGCGGAGAGGGCCGGCTCCTGGCCCACCACGCGCTCGCGCAGCCTCGTCTCCATGTGGAGGAGCTTCTGGATCTCCCCCTCCAGGAGCCGCGCCACGGGGATGCCCGTCCAGGTGCTGACCACGGCCGCCACGTCCTCCTCGCGCACGTCCTGGCGGAGCATGGCCCCCTCCACGTCCTCGGCGCCGGCCAGGGCCCGCTCCAGGCCCGGGATCTCGCCGTATTCCAGCCGGGAGGCCACCTCGTAGTCGCCCTTGGCCTTGGCCCGCTCGAGCTCGATGCGCAGGTCGTCCAGGCGCTTCTGGCGGGTGCGGATCTCCTCGATGCGCTTCTTTTCCTGCTCCCAGCGGGTGCGCAGGCTGCGCAGGTCCTCCTTGAGATCCTCCAGCTCCTGGTCCAGCTCGGCCAGGCGCGCGCGGCTGGCGGAGTCCTTCTCCTTGGCCAGGGCGTGATGCTCCAGCTGGAGCTGCATCTCCCGCCGCTCCCGCTCGTCGATCTCGATGGGGCGGGTGTCGATCTGCATGCGCACCAGGGACGCAGCCTCGTCCACCAGGTCCACGGCCTTGTCGGGCAGGAACCGGTCGGCGATGTAGCGCTGGCTGAGCTGGGCAGCGGCCACCAGGGCGGCGTCCCGGATCCGCACGCCGTGGTGCAGCTCGTAGCGCTCCTTCAGGCCCCGCAGGATGCTGATGGTGTCCTCCAGGCTGGGCTCGCCCACGAATACGGGCTGGAAGCGCCGCTCCAGGGCCGCGTCCTTCTCGATGTGCTTGCGGTACTCGTCCAGGGTGGTGGCGCCGATGCAGCGCAGTTCGCCCCGGGCCAGGGCCGGCTTGAGCAGGTTGGCCGCGTCCATGCTCCCTTCAGCGGAGCCGGCGCCCACCAGGAGGTGCATCTCGTCGATGAAGAGGATGATCTCCCCCTCGGAGTTCTGGATTTCCTGGATGACCCCCTTGAGCCGCTCCTCGAACTGGCCCCGGTACTGGGTTCCGGCCACCAGGGCGCCCATATCCAGGGACATCAAGCGCATTCCCTTGAGGCTTTCGGGCACGTCGTTCTTGGCGATGCGCTGGGCCAGGCCCTCGACGATGGCGGTCTTGCCCACGCCGGGCTCGCCGATGAGCACGGGGTTGTTCTTGGTGCGCCGGCAGAGCACCTGCATCACCCTCCGGATCTCGCCGTCCCGGCCGATGACGGGATCGAGCTTGCCGCTCTGGGCCACGGCGGTGAGGTCCCGGGCGTACTTCTCCAGGGCGGCGAACTTCTCCTCGGCCCGTTCGTCCTCCACCCGGGCGCCCTTGCGGGACTCGCGGATGGCGGCCTCGATCTTCTTCCGGTCCACGCCGTAGGCTTCCAGGAGCTTCTTGGCTTCCGTGCCCGCGTTGCCGAAGGCCAGGAGCATGGCGTCCGTGGCCAGGAAGCGGTCCCCCAGCCCCCGCCCCGTATCGCTGCACACTTCCAGGAAATGGCGCAGGGCGGGCCCGGCCTGGGGCTCGGAGCCGCCGACGGCCTTGGGGAGGCCCTCCAGGGCGGCCCCGGCCCCGTCCACGAGCCCCTTCAGGGCTTCGGGGCCGAGCCCGGCCTTCTCCAGGATGGGCCGCAGGCCCGTCTCGGGCTCCAGGAGGGCGGCGAACAGGTGCTGGGGCAGGAGTTCAGGGTGCTGCCCGGCCACGGCCTTGTTGCGGGCCGAGACCAGGGCAACGTTAGCTTTCTGGGTGAACGGGAGCATGGCCATGGAAAGCCTCCATGGACAAGGTTACTTCCGATGTGATTGCTGTCAACTAAGATTTTCTACATTATTTGTATCACGCCCAGGAAGAACGTTTATTCCGGCGCCAGGCCCACCTCGCTCGGCGAGCGCCAGAGGCTGGACAGGAGCAGCTGGCGCATGTGGAAGAACTCCTTGGGCAGCTTTTCGTAGAGCTTCTCGAACAGCTCCTCGTGCAGCAGCACCTCGTGGCGCCACTCGTCCCGGCGGATGGCCATGGCATCGTGGAAGCCCTCCTCGCCGAAGTTCTCCAGGCCTTCCAGGTCCAGGTCCTCGTAGCGGGGCACCCAGCCCAGGGGCGACTCGTCGGCGCAGGCGCGGCCGTGGACGCGGTCCACGATCCACTTGAGCACCCGCATGTTGTCGCTGTAGCCCGGCCAGACGAAATTGCCCTCGGCATCCTTGCGGAACCAGTTCACGCAGAAGATGCGGGGCGGGTGCTTGATGCCGCGGCCGATCTGCAGCCAGTGGTTGAAGTAGTCGCCCATGTGGTAGCCGCAGAAGGGCAGCATGGCGAAGGGGTCCCGGCGCACCTCGCCGATGTTGCCCGCGGCGGCCGCGGTCATCTCGCTGCCGATGGTGGCGGCGGTGTAGATGCCGAAGTTCCAGTTCACGGCCTGCACCACCAGGGGCACCGTGGTGGCCCGGCGGCCTCCGAAGAGGAAGGCTTCGATGGGCACGCCATCCGGGTTCTCCCACTCGGGGTCGATGGACGGGCACTGGCTGGCGGGGGCCGTGAAGCGGCTGTTGGGGTGCGCGGCCTTGCGTCCGCAGCCCTTGGTCCAGGGCTGGCCCTGCCAGTCGGTGAGGCGCTCGGGGACCTCGTCGGTCATGCCTTCCCACCAGACGTCGCCCTCGGGGGTGAGGGCCACGTTGGTGAAGATGGTGTTCTTCGTCATGGAGAGCATGGCGTTGAGGTTGGACTTCATGCCCGTGCCGGGGGCCACGCCGAAGAACCCCGCCTCGGGGTTGATGGCGTAGAGCCGGCCATCGGGGCCGGGCTTGATCCAGGCGATGTCGTCGCCCACCGTGGTCACCTTGTAGCCCTTGAACCGGTCGGGCACCTGGAGCATGGCGAAGTTGGTCTTGCCGCAGGCGCTTGGGAAGGCTGCGGCCACGTAGGTCTTGAGTCCGTCGGGATCCTCCATGCCCAGGATCAGCATGTGCTCGGCCAGCCAGCCCTCGTCCCGGGCCATGCAGCTGGCGATGCGCAGGGCGAAGCACTTCTTCCCCAGGAGGGCGTTGCCGCCGTAGCCCGAGCCGAAGGACCAGATGGCGCGCTCCTCGGGGAAGTGCACGATGTACTTGTTGTCCTTGTTGCAGGGCCAGGAGACATCCTTCTGTCCGGGTTCCAGGGGCATGCCCACGGAGTGCAGGCAGGGCACGAACTCGCCCGAGCCCAGCACGTCCCAGACCTTGCTCCCCATGCGCGTCATGATCTTCATGTTCACGACCACGTAGGCCGAGTCGCTCAGCTCGATGCCGATGTGGGCGATGCGGGAGCCCAGGGGGCCCATGCTGAAGGGGATGACGTACAGGGTCCGGCCCTTCATGCAGCCCTTGAACAGGCCCGTGAGCCTGGTCTTCATCTCCTTGGGCTCGACCCAGTTGTTGTTGGGGCCGGCGTCCAGCTTGCGCAGGGAGCAGATGAAGGTGCGGTCCTCCACCCGGGCCACGTCGCCGGGATCCGAGAGAGCCAGGTAGCTGTTGGGACGCAGTTCCGGGTTCAGCTTCTGGAAGGTGCCGCCTTCCACCATCTGCTGGCAGAGCGCGTCGTATTCCTCCTGGGAGCCGGTGCACCAGTGGATGCTGTCGGGCTGGCACAGGTCCGCAACCTCCTGGATCCAGGCGATGGCCTTTCGATTGACGACGTAGTCAGGGACGTTTATCACGGCGCTCATGGACCAGTCTCCTTGGCATGTCACGGGTAGGCCGGAACTTCCGTACAACCCCGTAAAGCGTGTTTGTTTATTGAAGTCTAGACACGGGCAGGACCTCCCGCAATGCGGAAGAGGTTTCCAGGATGCCCGAAACGGCGCAGCCAGGGGTCCGGTTCCATGGCCAACCCGAATTGATTCAATGTTCCAAGGGTCCGGGGCGGCCGATTGGGTCCCTGTGACTTAAATCATTATCCCGCCCGCGCCGGACTCCGGGAGGCACGATGGAGCGGATCATTGCGGTTGGCCCTTGCCCAACCCCAGACCCAAGCCCCCGGAGCCGTCCCGTGACCATCCACCCCGAAGCCCAGGAACGCAACGCCCGCCTGTCGGACCTCAACCCCGTGCTGGCGGGGGCCCTCTCCCCGCTGGGACGGCGGTGCTTCTTCCCCAAGGGCATCCCCTACCAGGCCTCGCAAAGCAAGTCATGCAAAATCAATGCAACCATCGGCCAGATCACCGACGGGAGCGGCAACCCCCTCCCCCTGGCCCCCATGGCGGAGAAGCTGGCGGGCCTCAATCCCAAGGACGCCTTCCTGTACTCCCCCATCCAGGGCCGTGAGACCGCCCGGGCCGCCTGGCACGCCAAGCTCCTCAAGGAGGACCCCCGCATGGAGGCCGTGGCCCTCCCCGTGGTGGGCGCGGGCATCTGCCACGCCCTGACCATGGGCGCCGAGCTCTTCTTCGGTCCGGGCGACACCCTGGTGCTGGCCGACCTCTACTGGGACAACTACGAGCAGATCTTCAACATCCGGCTGGAGGGGGACTTCCTGCGCTACCCCTTCTACAACGAGACCCTGGGCTACAACGTCCAGGGCCTGAGGGAGGCCCTCGCCAAGGTCGAGGGCAAGGTGGGCGTACTCCTGAACTTCCCCAGCAACCCCAGCGGCTACAGCCCGACCCCCGCGGAGATGAAGGCCATCGCGGAGGTCCTGGTGGAGGCCGCCCAGGACCGCCCCGTGGTGGTGTACTGCGACGACGCCTACCATGGCCTCGTCTTCGACCCCAGGGCCACCACGAAGAGCCTCTTTTTCGAGCTCATCGGCCGCAGCCCCAACCTCATCCCCCTCAAGTGCGACGGCGTCACCAAGGAACTGTCCTTCTTCGGCGGGCGGGTGGGGTTCCTCACCTTCGGTGTGGAGAAGGAGGCAGCCGCCATCCTCGTCGACAAGGCCATGGGCCTGATCCGCTCGGGCATCGGCAGCCCCGTGGGCCTCAGCCAGCACCTCATGGAGATCGAGCTGGCGGACCCGCGCCACGAGGGCGAGTTCGAGCGGCTGCGCCAGCTCCTGGCCCGGCGCTACGCCATCCTGCGCGAGGCCCTGGAGCGGCCCGTGCCCCACTGGACGGTCTTTCCCTTCAACGCCGGCTGCTTCTGCCTGCTCAAGCTCGGGGCGGACCTGGACGCCGAGGCGATCCGCCAGCGGCTCATCACCGAGGAGAGCGTGGGCGTCGTGAGCCACGGCGACGCCTACATTCGCCTGGCCTTCTGCTCCATGAAGGAAGAGGCGATCGCGCCCCTGGTGGCCGCGCTGGAACGCGTCTGCGCCACGCACCGATGACTCAGTATCCGGTGCGGGCGGGATTCCTGGCAGCCTCCTCCGAGATGGGGAAAACGGTGGTGATCTCGTCGCCGCCGGGCGCCTCGGACCAGACGATGGCGAAATAGCTGGTCTTCGCCTTCGGGTTCCCGTCGGCGTAACCGATGAATTTGGTCGCCTTCCAGGTGGTCCTGACCTGTGCCAGTCCGCGGCCGTATTTCCAGTACTTGTCGTCCTCCCGCAGGAACGTGTTCCCCGGGTCATTGATGAGCCGGGTGATCGCGTCCGGATTGCAGTAGGCTCTGAGGAAATACCCTTCAGTCGTGCTCGCATAGTGCCTATTCGCAATGTGTCTCCGCGCGTTGGGGTTCAGCAGGTAGGCCCCCGGGGCCGGCCGGGGCGGGCGCGGAGGTTCCTTGGTCTCGCCGGCCGGGTCGGGCACCACCTCCAGGTCGGCTCGGCACGCGCGGGTGCTTCCGTCGGGGGCCAGGACGGCCAGGATGAGATGATAGTCGCCCGGCGCCGGGAATCCGGGGAGCTCTCCTTCAAAGGCGATGTTGCCCGTCGCCACGCCCGAACGGATGGTCCCCGCGGCGCGGGTGTCCTCCTTCTCGTAGGCCAGGGCCCAGTGGAACGCCTCGGGCCGCGTGCCGGGCAGTTTGAACTCGAAATGGGCCTTCAGGGGCATGCCGGCCATGGCGGTGGCCGGGAGTGGGCCAAGGTCCAGCATCGGTTCCGGGAGCCCGGGGCGGTTCCAGCTGCCCCGGAGGAGGCTGAGGATGCTGCCATCGGCCACCAGGAAGGCCCCCCGTTCCGGCAGAGGCAGGAGATTCCTGGGGCTCCCCAGCCCCGCGAAATAGGCGCGCAGAGGGCGCGGCGGGAGGGTGCCATCCTCCCGGGCGAGCCCGTAGCGGGAGGTGGTCAGGCCCGGGTCCCCGGCCGCCGTCCGGAGGGACCAGGACGGCCCGGCCTTGTCCTCATCGACCGGCTCGAGGAGGCGGAGCGCGTGGTTGCCCGAATCTGCGATGAAAAAGCCCTGGGCCCCCGGGACGATCCCCCAAGGCGTGTCCAGACGGGCCTCGCCCGGCGTACCCGGCGGAATGGCTGCCTGGTCCCTGTAGCCCCTTGCCGCGGGGTCCCCGGCCACGGAGGCCGTGGAGCCCGCTCCGGGGCCCTCGAGCTCGACCTTTCGGACGGCATGGCCGTCCACCACGAGCAGGCAATGATGCATCCCGTCGAAGGCCATGCCCCTCAGGTTCCTGAAGCGGGTCTCATCCCGGTTGCCATTGACCGGCCTGGCCGTATCGGGCGCTGTCCGGCCGCCGGAGAAGGCCTCCAGGGTGTTCGTCCCGGCCGGGACCCTGCGGATCAGCCCGTTGCCGGTGTCGGCGATGTAGAGCGTGCCCCCGCCATCCACGGCGAGTCCGGTGGGGTTTCTGAGCCGGGACGTCCCGGCCTCGCCCAGCTCGCAACCCGGTTCTCCCAGGCTCCCGGCGAGGATGGAGACTTTGTGGTCATGGATCCTGCGGACGACGTGGTTGTCCGTGTCCGCCACGATCAGGTCCTCGGTGCCGCCGGGTAGCCGCAGGGTGGCCAGGAAGGTGGGATGGTTGAACCGGGCGCTGGAGAGCGACACGTCCCCGACCTGGGGCAGGGCGTCCGCCCCTCCAGCGAGGGTCGTCACCTTGCCGCCGGAAGTGACCTCGCGCAGCAGGTTGCCGGTCCTGTCGCTCACCACCGCCTTCCACGGCCCGGGCAGGCCGTGCTTCGGGTCCGGAGCATGCTCCAGGACCATCCCCAGAGGTTCGCTGAACCGGGCCGTGAAGCCGGTGCCGTCCAGGGTTCCCGTCTGCCCCTGGCGGCCCGCCAGGGGCAGGACCCCCGCCATGCGCACCTGCCTTCTCGATAGCGTCGTGGTGGGTTCTTTTCCTTTTCCAGGGACCAGGGTCTGGTAGACCAGGGCCGTCGTGGCCGCATCGGGCGTGATGGGCACCTGGGTCCGGGCGCCTGCGTTCAGGCTGCGCCATGGGCCGCCAGGGGAGCCCCAGCTCAGCCAGCATTCGCTGTCCCTCGCCTCGGGGGGCTTCAGGGGCGCCAGGTAGGGCAGGCCGAAGCCGAGGGTGAGACCTTCCTCGGTCCCCTTGGCTTCCGGGTCCATGGGCAGCCGGCCTTTGCGTGTGGCCAGATCCTCGAGGCGCAGGTTCCGCAACCTGGGCTCCAGCCAGTCGGGATGCCGGTCCGCCTCTTTTTTCACAAGGGCGTATCTCTCGAAGGCGGAGTGTTTCAGGACCTGGATCCGGATCGTGCCCGGAAGTACCGGATCGTCCGGGTGCTCCTTGGCTTCGAAGGCCTGGACCGTGACGGTACCATAGGCCCCAGCCCCCCCACCCAAGGCGGTGAAGATCACCTTCCCGGGGCTAGCCGTGGGGGTGACCCGGCCGGACCCTTCGGGTTCCACGGTCCAGGTGAGCGTCTTGGGTTCCAGGGTGCCCGGGACGAGCGCCGCCAGTTCCAGCTTCTGGTCCACCTCGAGGATCGGCGGCCGGTTGCTGTAGATCCAGACGCGAGGCTGGGCCTGGGCCGGGGGCGCCATGAGCAGGAACAGGAAGAGCGCAGGGACGAAGCAAGCGAAGGTGACGGAACGAGGCATGGAAGGCTCCGAACGCGGCCGGGTCGCCGAGGGGTGGCGGAACCCGATCCACATTCGTAAAATTAATTAATTATTAATCTGAAGCAATAGCAATAAATCAAACCTCAACGCACCGCCCGCACGAGGGCCTCCGCCTCAGAGCGCCGTTCGGTTTACCGCATGGCTTCCGTCAATTCCAAGGTGCTGTCCGTGGAATACCCGTCCGTGGTCACGCACCGGACCTGGACCCGGGCCGCTCCGGCGGGGGCCGGTCCCAGCTTGATGGAAGTCATGAACAACCCACGTCCGGTGCGGGCGTCTTCCTTCTTTTCGAGCGGTGCGTCAAGGGAGGCTTCGCAATCTGATATGAATTTTACGTAATAATGAAAGTCATAGGGCGGAAGCGTCAGCTCCCCGATATTCGTGGCGCCGAACCCGCCCGGTGTGAGCAGGAAGTCCAATGGCTCGACACCCAGGACGATCTGGGGCCGCTGGCTGGGCTGGGCACGGAAGGACACGGCCGGGATGTCCGCCAGGCAGGATGCGCCGCCGAGGAAAAGGCAGGCCTCAGGTTCCATGTGGCTTGGCCGGGTGCGGGCGGCCAGGCCCCTGGGGCGGTCGAGGGTGGCATAGCCCGTGCCGGGGACGTGCGTGAGGCCGTCCCGGAGCAGGCCCCATTCCATGCCGTTGGCCGTCGGATCGCCCGCGACCGTCTCGAGGCATCGGCGCACCGGGTCATAGGCACGCAGGACATGGTTCCCCGTGTCGGCGATGTAGAGTCTCCCGTCGGCCCAGGCGAGGCCGGTTGGGCGCCGCAGGCAGGGCACGAGGGGGGAGCCGGCGGGCAGGTCCCGGCCACCCTCCTCCAGCACGGAACCCACCAGGGTCGTCACCCGGCCGTCGGGATCGACCTGCCGCACGGCATGGCCGTCCACCACGTAGAGCGTCGTGCCATGACCGGCCATGCCGCCCAGGTTCATGAACCGGGCCACCCCTGCCGCGCCATCCAGGCTGCCGGGTTCTCCGGGCGCCCCGGCCAGGAGCCTCGGGCCGCCCCCCAGGGGGATCCGCAGGAGGGTGTGGTTGCCCCGGCAGGCCACCACCACGTCCCGCTCCCGCAGCACCAGGCCCTGGGGCTCCGGCAGGTCCCTGGCGAGGGTCCGGACGGAGCCGGAGTCAAGGTTCAGGAGGCGCACGGCATGGTTGCCCGTATCCGCCACCGCGAGGAGGGAGACGGGCCCCTCCGGGCGGGTGGCCAGGAAGCTGGGCCGGTTGAACCGGGCGGCGGCGCCCACGCCGTCCGTGAAGCCCGCCTCCCCCGGTTCGCCGGCCATCAGGGTGACGTCCCCCCCATAGGAAACCTGGCGCAGGGAATGGAACCCCTCGTCGGTGAAGGCCAACGCGGAGAGGCCCTCGAGATGGGCCAGGCCCAGGGGCTGGCAGCGGGCCTGGAAGCCGTGGCCGTTCCTGAGCCCGCCCTCCCGGCGGTCCCCCGCCAGGGGGCGCAGGCCCCGCAGTTCGATCTTCTGCCGATGCACCCGGCTTTCCCCGGCGGAGGAGGTTGGCGAGCGGCGCACGTCCTCGTAATGGAGCTCGTCCACATGGCCCGCGAGCGTGAGCTCGACGACAGGATCATCATGGCACTCCAGCCGGGTCACGCCCGCATCCGGGGCTGAGTAGGCATCCAGGAAGGAGACCAGGGAACTGCCTTCCCCCGCGGCGTGGGACAGCTGGAACGGCACAGGGAGGCCGTAGGCCGCAACCCACGGCCGGGGGGCGAAGATCTGGAAAGGCCGGAGGGGAGCGGGGGACGGGTTGCGAAGGAGCCGGGTCCAGGCGGACCGGGGAAATCCCGGGCTCCGCACGCCCGCATAGGGATCAAAGAAGGGCCACTGGCTGCTGGGCAGGTGGGCGCGGGTCAGCCCGGCATAATCCTCGGTGATCAACCGGATCAGGGGCGCCGGGAGGATGTCCTCCAGCCCGCCCGGGAAAGGCCCGGGAGCCGCCGGGGCCGCAGCGGGAGCGGGGCCGGGGGCTGGAGCGGGGACCGGTAGGTCCGCGCGATCCGAGGGGTCGAGGCGGTTCGTGGCGCGGATGACCAGCGCCCGGGGCGGGCCGGCTGGCTTGAAAAGGTAGAGGGAAGGCAGCAGGGCCCGGATCTCCCCGGCCTCGGCGGCACTCAGGCGCCGGCCCGAAGGATCATGGAGCGTGACCTCCACCTCGGCTTTCGCCACCCCCTGTACCTCGACACCTACCCACCCGGCCTTCCCTGCCCGCACGTCAGGTTCTGGCCGGAGGATGATGGTTGCCGGCAGGGCGCAGGGCAGGCCGAGGGCCAGGAGGAGCCGCAGACTCCCGAAACTCAAATCCATTGCAATCTCCAGGAAGCCCAGCACGGATGGGACGCCGAACACTGGGTGCGGCCGCCCCAGGTTTGGTTCCCCGGTCGGCACGGACAGGTGGGACCTCCAGGGCTGTTGCATCACCCATCCCTGAGGTCCCAGACTTGCCCCCCGTCTCCTCCGCCGGCGCAGCCGGCGTCGGTTAAAGATGGCCGGGTGGGGACGATGGGGCCACGTTCGCACACCTTGGCTCCGGGGTAGGGGGAGAAGCATGGAGGGCCTATCCCTCCTGGGGGACCTGAGGCTTCGAGTAAGGGTGGTTGTTACCTGTTGGCGCCGACTTTAGCGAGCCACCTCGCTGCCCTACCCGATCCCCAGGGATCGTCGAGGTCAAGCTTTGCCCGAATGCACCCATGGTGGATGAAGCCACTTACCATTCAACGTCGGCGCCGACCGGTGCCGCCGACCCCTGGACTCGAAGCCTCAGGCCCCCGATGAGGGCCAACCCTTCCATGCTCCACGCCAAGGATCGGAGCCAAGGCGTGCCAACAGGGCCCCCTCGTCTCCCCTGGGCCCATCTTTAACCTCCGCCGGCC
>Ga0316217_10000309_pt1 | contig 70936 bp, 68 predicted proteins | sample 1anoAmetaG_FD_203633 | JGI IMG/M metagenome (GOLD analysis project Ga0316217, IMG submission 203633) | Freshwater microbial communities from Trout Bog Lake, Wisconsin, USA - 1anoA | ecosystem: Environmental > Aquatic > Freshwater > Lake > Hypolimnion/Profundal zone | place: USA: Wisconsin... | reverse complement strand
TCCTTGAAACTGAATTACCGTCCGAACGCAATGTGGAAGTGTTGCGTGTAGGCGGTAACCGAAACAGGCAAGAACTTCAGATCGAATTCTACGATTGGATTGAGTATAGCACGGAATGACAACAAGTTCCGGACAAAGCGCGGGCAAATGCATAAACGGCGGAATCCGGGAGCGGAGAGAAATCCGGACGAGGCTCAGCGGGCTGAGATTCGCGTATTTGCCGGTCAAAAAAGGGGGACTTTGGCTATTTTTTTGCCGTTTTTGGGCCATTTTTGGCGGGAAAAGGAGGGTTGGCGTTACCGGAAATTTACTAAGGCTTCCCTGTAATATGTTTATTATAAACGACTTATATAAATACGCGGAGGTGATAAGTGTGTGTTATTGGGAGGAAGGGGGGTGGGGTGTCCACCATTCCCGAGTACGGAAACACTTCATTGCCTCTCCAGTATGGGACAAGGGTAGGTAATAATCTGCAATTCAGCTTGAAGGCGCAGGGATGCTGCAGCGCGCGGATGGGTTTATGTGCTCAGGAGTCAGTTGCTGCCCGCCAGCAGCTTTTCGCGGGTGAGATCGTTCCATGCGGCAATGGCTTCCGGCATGGGCGGGCTGACTGTGCCGGGGGCCACGCCCTCGATGACCTGTTGCGGATCGACGGTGCCCTGGGCATCGCGCAGCACGCCTTTGACCCAGCCGACGGCGGCCAGGCCGTGGCTCCCGGTGAAGGACTGCTCGATATAGAACCACTTTTTGTCCCAGCAGACCATCCGGGAGGTGATTTCAAAGGCTGAAAACAGAGGCAGAGAACGGCGATAGGTGATCCAGACCGCGCCCACCAGCGGTCTCCAGCGGGAGTGGAGAATGTGGTTGAGCAGGCGGGTGCGCGCCAGCAGGTGCATGCGCGCGTAATCCATGATGTTGAGATAGCGCGCGTTGTTCATGTGCAGGTTGATGTCGATGTCGTTGGGCCAGACGTTCATGCGCAGCCGGTCTTCTTCGAGGATGCCCAGCGGGGCGAGCGGCCGCACATACTGGCGGATGGCCAGGCCAGGAATGCGGACAAAGCTGATGAAATGCGACAAGTGTGTACCCCCGACTGCAAGACTCTCTGGCTCCAGAGTAGAAGACTCTGCGGATGCTGTCTGTGATTGCGGTCCGGTGTGCGCCGCGGCTGACGTGCAGGGCCAGGACCGTGACGCTTGAAGATGTCCTTTGGCAGCGCGGACGGGGACGCCTGCGCTACAGACGGCCGGGAGGCGGCGTTACGCGCCCAGGCAGTATATTTTCATGGGGTCAGAGACCTTGTGTGAGTTTGAAGTTCATTGAAGAACAGACGCAGATTCTTCGCTCACCACCCCCGAACTGAAAAACGTTCGGGGCCCCGTTCGCTCAGAATGACAGCTCGTTTGTCATGCGAACTTCAGAATGACAGCTCATATGTAATGCGAATGACAGCTCGTTTTGTTGCGAATTTCAGACTCAGGACAGTGGCGGACATTCAGCCTGATCGGCGACAATTTCTGCTGCCATGAAAAAACAATCCCGCCGCGATTTTCTGAAGACCGCTTCTGCCGCCACGCTCGCCATCGCTTCCATGCCGGTTGTTGGCGCAACTAGCCGTCAGCGTGTGTTTGTTGCTTCAGGAACGCCGGAAGGGATTCTGGCATTCGACTGGAATCCGGCCAGCGGGGAGCTGACCGCGGCAGGCACTGTGGCCAAAATGGAAAAGCTGGCCTGGCTCACCTACTCCGAGGACCGGGAATATATTTTTACCGCCTCAGAGATGGAGTTCTTCGACGGCCAACCGACCGGGGAAGTAGCGAGCTTTCGCGTGGAAAACGGGGAGCTGCATCCGGTGTCTGTCCGCCACTCATCCGGCCCGGGCACCTGCCACGTGGCCCTGGATCAGAGCGGCAAGGTGCTGGTGGCGGCCAACTATGCGGGCGGGAGCGCGGCCAGTTTTCAGGTTGACGCGGGCCGGCTGAGTCCGGTGGTGTGGAGCGAACACTACACCCAGCATGGGCCGAACGCGGAGCGCCAGCAGAGCTCGCATCCCCACTTCTGCTCTTTCTCGCCGGACAACCGCTTTGTCTATATCAACGACCTGGGCGGCGACCTCATTCACATCTACAGGCTGAACGCGGCGACGGCGGAACTGACCGCGGCGGGCAGCTTTGCGTCGCGGCCGGGCGCGGGACCGCGCACGATGCACTTCCATCCCAACGGCCATACCGCGTACTGCATCAATGAACTGGTATCGACGGTGTACGTGCTGGAGTGGCACAAGGCGGACGGAAGCCTGACGCAGACCGACAGCATCGACCTGCTGCCGGAGGGCTATCACGGCCCCACACGGGCCTGCGACACGGTGATTTCAAGGGATGGCCGGTTTGTCTACTTTGCCAACCGCGACAACAATTTTATTTATGCTTTCAAGGCCGATGCCAAAACCGGGAAGCTGACGGCGATGGGCCGCTCGAACTGCGGGGGAAAGACGCCGCGCAACTTTGTGCTGGACCCGACGGAGCGCTGGATGCTGGTGGCCAACCAGGATTCAAACCAGCTGAGCGTGTTTGCGCGGAACCGCGAGACCGGGGTGCTGGCCAGCGAAGGCAAGAGCTATGCGGCCGCCGGACCCATGCGTATTTTGTTCCGCTGAGACGGGGACCAGTGCCGAGGAAGATCAGCTATCGTGATTCTGGCCGAAGAGGGCAAAGATGAGCCCGACTGCGCCGCCAATCAGCGGGCCGATGAGCAGAAAGCCCGTGGCGGTGAGCAGCGAGTGGACCAGCACCTGAGTAGCCTGGTTCCCGATGGCGAGCCCCTGGTATTGTTTCCAGGGATCCTGCGTGATGGGCGGGGGTGCGGCGACATTGATCTTGAGCAAAACGGTGGTGCTGGCCATGAGACAGCTTGTCATGGCGCACCACACACCGGAGACGATGCCGGTGCCGGGGTTGTTGGTGATGCGTGAGCCGAGCAAACCGGCAATGCCGACGAGAATGCCGGCCGCGACCAGCAGTCCCATCTGGGTATAGCTTGCCTGGTCAGCCGCCGGGCGCGCTCCGAGTATGACCTGGGCAACAAGAACCAGGCCTGCCAACAGGCCCACCAGGGTTGCCGTCGAGAGGGCTTTGAGATACCCCTTGTCGCGACTGCCGGGAATCCAATAGGCGAGTCCGATATAGCCAACCAGGACGACAGCCGGGTCGATGCCCGTGGTTCCGTTAACCGGCAGATTGAGCACATCGTGCCAGGGCACCAGACGCTGGCCCAGAATCGCCAGATTGGCCGCGGCTAGCAGTATCAAGGGAATTCGTAAAATGGACGGCGAATCAGAACCCATGAAGCCAATCCTCGTTGTGTCTTCGTGCGTGAAGCCAAGTGGAGATTAAGTCAGGCCAAATTTCAGTTTAATCCACTGGTACTTGAGCACAGCGCGAAAACGCATGGGGACTATCTTGATTACTCTGCCCCGTTGACGTGCGGGTAACGCCGGGATGGGCGCGCCGAAGCACGAACCAAACTGATTACGTTCCGCGAACCTGGCGGGCTATGGAATGTGCGGGGAACAGCACGGCCCTGAAGCGGAATCCTCCGCGAAAGACCGTGGCCGTGTTTGGGGGAGACGGGATTGGAGGAACAGGCCCAGGATTACATGGCAGCGACAAAATCGGGGACGACAGCGGCTGCCTGCTCCTGCAGCAGTTGAGTCATTTGCGCGGCCATCTCCACGTAAATGGACGCGGCGCGGAACGCATTGACACGGATGCTTTCATTGACCTGGGTGAAGGCATACTGTCCAAGAGCGATCAGGACGTACAGGCGGATATGCATGGTGTCGCTGACCAGGGCGGCAAGCAGTTCACGGTCAACCGAGTTGCTGTTTCGGGCCGCATAGTTGGCCATCTCCAGCATCACGCCTGCGTTCTGGTATATCGCGCAAAGGCCCCTGGGACCTTCCATGCGCTGCCAGATATCCTCGGGAGTGGCACTGAGCATTTCTTTCCAGAGGGAACGATCGCTCAAGGCGCGAGCGCTCAAGTCCGGCTGCAGGCGGGCCAGAAGCGAATCCCAGGACTGAACATTGCGGCGGCGGACGCCGATTCTCGCAGTGCCCAAGTAGACCGTAGTTGCGACGATTGGGAGCAGAACAAAGATCATCAGCCCTCCAGTACCGGGAAAATGGCGCCGTTAGAAATCCGGGGTAGATCGAGTTGGCCCAGGGTGCTTGCTCTGCAGGCCGAGGTACTCATAAATCGCACACGAAAGTAACCTAATGTAGTTAGATAATACAGTCAATAGTACTTTTGTACCACGATATGGTGCGTTTGGATTGGAGCGCTGGATGTCGTTGCTTGCGCGCGATGGAGTCAGCCGGAGAGTAACGGTCAGGGTCTGAAATCGCGGATTATGCGCCGACCAGCGCCGGAGGCTGGAGGGGGTCGCCCGGGAGGTTTGCCAGGAGCGCGTCTTCCGTTGGCTCGGCTTCAACCGGCACGTGCGCCAGTTCCCAGGCCGAGCGGTCTTTGATCAAGCGGGAAACCAGGGCGGTGTGCATGGCATGGCCGGCTCGCTCGGCCACCACGTGGCCCTCGATGCGTCTTCCGGCCAGGGCGAGATCGCCGATGAGATCGAGCACCTTGTGGCGCACATATTCGTCGACAAAGCGGAGAGGGCCATTTTCGGGACCATTTGCTCCCAGGACGATGGTGCATTCCGGGCTGGCGCCGCGAATGAGGCCCATGTCGCGGAGGCGCTGCTCGTCGGCCTTGTAGCCAAAGGTGCGGGCCGGGGCAATGAAGGTGCCATAGGTTTCAGCAGCCAGGTCGATGCTGGACGTTTGGCGGCCGATGGGCGCAGGAAAGTCGATGGCGTACTGGATGCTGTACCCGGAGCCGGGATAGACGCCGATGAACTTGTTGCCCTCGCGGACTTCAACAGGGCGCAGTACGCGAATGGACTCGCGGCGGCGGCGCTGGGTGCGGATGCCGGTACTGAGGAAGGCCTCGACGTAAGGCAGAGCGCTGCCGTCGAGAATGGGCAGTTCGAGGTTGTCGAGTTCGACGATTACGTTGTCAACGCCCATGCCGATGAGCGCGGAGAGCAGGTGCTCGGTGGTGGAGATGAGGACGCCCTGGCGCATGAGGCTGGTGGCGTAGCTGACTTTGGCCACGTTGCGGCCGGTGGCGGGAATCTCAAAATTGTCGAGGTCGGTGCGGCGGAAGACGATGCCCGAACCGGCGGGAGCGGGCATGAGGCGCATGGTGACCTGCGCACCGGAGTGCAGCCCGACGCCCGTGAATTCGATGGGCGCGTGGATGGTTTGTTCCAGGTGTGCGGTATGAACCAAAAAAGCTACTCCAAATGAATAAAGCAGTTGCAGGGATAGATTAGACGGGTGGAGCGATATCCGTCCTGTGGCATTTTAGCCACACTTTGCGCTTGTCAGGCCACCTTTTGGGCAGAAATCAGGCGCAAACAAGTTTCTTAACCATCGTAGAATCAGGTGGGCTCTGCATGAGCTGTTGAGAATTCCCCTGGAAAGGGACACATATGATGACTGTTCCCGAACTTCCTGTCCCGATGCGCGCGCTGCTGGCCGGGGCCCGGCGCAAGGAGCGGGCGCTGCTGAGCCTGATTGAGCAACTGGTGCGGGCGGAGTCGCCCTCAGAAAATAAAGCTGCCGTGGATGCCTGCGTTGCGCTGGCTGCGGCGCACGCTGTGGCTTTGGGCGGACGCGTGAAACTGCACCGCCAGCGCAGGTACGGCCATGTGCTGGAAGCGCGCTTTGGGCCAAAGCCGCCGCGAGCGGGCAAAGGCGAGGACCAAGGCGCGAGGCGCATTTTGCTGCTTGGGCATCTGGATACGGTCTGGCCGCTGGGCACGCTGAAGACCATGCCCTGCCGGATGGGGGAAGGCCGCCTGTGGGGACCGGGGACGCTGGACATGAAAGCCGGCGTGGCGATGGCCTTTACCGCCATTGAGATGCTGACCGAGGCCGGCATGCTGGAACGCGAGATTGTGCTGCTGCTGACGAGCGAAGAGGAAGTGGGCAGCCCGGTTTCGCGGCCCATCACGGAACGGCTGGCGGCCGAGTGCGGCGCGGTGTACGTGCTGGAGGCTGCGCAGGGACTGGCCTATAAAACCGCACGCAAAGGCACCGGCAACTGGAGAATCGAAGTAAAGGGCGTGGCGGCCCATGCGGGCGTGGACTTTGAAAAAGGGGCGAATGCGATCAGGGAGCTGGCCCGCGTGGTGGAGACGGTAAGCGGCTGGACCGATCTGAAGCGGGGATTGACGGTGAGCGTGGGCGTGGCCGGAGGCGGGACGAAGAGCAATGTAATTCCCGCAGAAGCCTGGGCCGAGGTGGATGTGAGGATTGCGCGCAAGGCGGACGGCCCACGCATCGAGCGGAAGTTTGCCGGGCTGAAACCGGTGGACAAAGGCTGCACGCTGACGGTGACGGGCGGCATTAACCGGCCGCCGATGGAGCGGGCGCGCGGGACGGTCCGGCTTTATCGCCATGCCAGGGAACAGGCCGCGGAACTGGGATTTGTGCTGGAGGAAGCCTCGACCGGCGGCGCATCCGACGGGAACTTCACCGCGGCGCTCGGGATTCCGACGCTGGACGGCATGGGCGCGGTGGGCGAAGGCGCGCACGCGCGGAACGAGTCGATTGTGGTGGAGCACCTGGCGCCGAGAACGGCCCTGCTGGCCTCATTACTTTCAGCTTGAAGCGCGGAATTGTTGACCTTCCAGCGGACGGAAGGAGGAAAATAATGGAATCGCCCTTGACCTTCTGCCGCGGAACAGCGAAAAGAAGGTGGAAACATTTGAGGTAATTTGCGGTACGCAATTCAATTTTCTCAGGATGCTGATACACTCCCGTGAAGAAACCAATGCGCGTTCCAAGCGCCGTGGTTCATGGCCAAATGCGGCATCGCGCCACAGGCCGTGTCGCAAGATTTGGAACCGCACGAAAAGGAAGCCAGACGACCCCATGAAACTTACTCGATTGATGCTGCTTATGTTGGCGTGCGCAGTTGCCGCGAACGCCGAGACTTCTGCCCAGCCGTCTGCTCCCACGACGGCCAAAGCCAAAGTGACAACCAGCACTCCCAAGTCCACAAAGGTTGCCGCTGGGAGCGAAGCACTGCCGCCCGGAGTGCCCCCGGTGGCGGGTGTCAAGAAAGTTGCCTTCTCCCTGCGTTACCAGGACATCAAGATCGGTACCGGCGCCGAAGCCGAGCCCAACAAGATGTACAAGGTGCACTACACCGGCTGGCTGGCGGCAGACGGGCGCAAGTTTGACTCCTCCTACGACCACAGGCAGCCGGTGCTGGACAAGGACGGCAAGCCGGTGATGGGCGACGACGGCAAGCCCAAGCTGGGCGACCCGCAGCCTTTCAGCTTTCCGCAGGGCTTTGGACGCCTGATTCCGGGATGGGACCAAGGCTTTGCCGGCATGAAGATTGGCGGCAAGCGCCGCCTGCTGATTCCCTGGCAACTGGCTTATGGCGCAAAGGGCCGTCCGGGGCCCGACGCAGAGCATCCGGGAATTCCTCCGATGTCTGACCTGATCTTTGACGTGGAACTATTGGACGTGACCGAGATGCCGATGCCGCCGAATCATCCGGGGCTGTCCGGCATGACAGGCGGACACCCGATGCCCGGCGGTGCGCCGCAGCATCCCGGAGTGGGAATCACCATTCCGGGCAATCGCCCGCCGACCCCGCCCACAACTCCTTCTGCTCCGGCCGCGACGGCAACCCCGGCGCAGCCTGCAGCGACGGCGGCTCCGGCAACACCCGCAACTCCTGCTCAACCGAAGTAAGTTTGTTTTTCTCGCGAATGGCTCAGGCCACGCCGGCAGGCAACTCCGGCGTGGCTGCCAGCAGTTGCTGCGTGTACGCCTCTTGTGGATGGGCGCAGAGTTCTACGGCCTCGCCTGTCTCTACCAGCCGACCGCGCTCCATCACCGCGATGCGCGTGCTCAGATAGCGCACCAGCGGCATGGAGTGGGAGATGAACAGGTAGGTCAGCTTGTGCTCGCGCTGCAGGCGGCGGAGCAGGTTCACAATCTGCGCACCCACACTTACATCCAGGGCCGAGACCGGCTCATCCAGAATCAGCAGTTTGGGCCTGAGGGCCAGCGCGCGGGCAATGTTGATGCGCTGCCGCTGCCCGCCGGAGAACTCGTGCGGGTGGCGCGCAAGGGCTGACTCGTCGAGGCCCACCTCACCGAGCAGCTCAACAGCAGCTGCGCGGAGAGCTGCGCGGCCCTTGGCAATGCCGATTGCGCGGCCATGAATCAGCCAGGGCTCGGTGACAATCTGCAGCACGTTCATGCGGGGATTGAGGGCGGCGTAGGGGTCCTGAAAGACGGGCTGCATCTGGCGGCGGAGGCGGTGCAACACCGCAGGTGAAGCAAGCGCCACATCGACACCGTCTACGAGGACTGTGCCGCTGCTGGGCGCGACCAGACCGAGAATCATCCGCGCCAGGGTGGTTTTGCCCGAGCCGGACTCGCCGACCAGGCCCAGCGTTTCTCCCGCATCGATTTTGAGCGATACGTTTTCGACGACGGTTTGCTGCTCCGTGCGCAGGCCCGCGCGGCGGGGATAACTCTTTGAGACCGAGTTGACCTCAACCAGCGCCATGGAGAAATGGTACATGGCGCTGGCGGCCTTTACTTCAGCAGGCCCTAGTCGAGTTTGGGGTGGAGGGTGTGGAAGGTGGTGGCCTGCTGATAGGCGAGGGCAAAGGCGGCCAGCTTCGCGTCCTGATAGTGGCCGGCGAGGAAGGTGAGCGAGACCGGGGTGCCAGGACCGCCGATGTCGTCGTTGTCGCCGTCGTCGATAGCGGGCGGTTTGGGAGCGTCGTCGCCGCGGAGGCCGTTGGGCAGGATGAGCGCGGGATGGCCGGTGAGGTTGGTGGCTACCAACTGCGCGCCGGACGATGGGGTGACGACGATGTCAACCTGATCAAAGAGCGCCGAGACCTGCTGGACGGCGAGCGTGCGGGCGCGGTTGGCCTGAATGTACTCGACTGCCGGGTAAAAGCGGGCAACGCGGAAGTCGTTGGGCCAGTCCTCGACGCCCTGCTCAGTGAGCAGCGAATCGCGGCCGGTCATGGTGAGGCTGTCAAAGGCGGCGGCGGCCTCGGCGATCAGCAGCATCGACATGTCGTCGAAAGGCAGCTTGGGCAGCTCCACCGGGATGAGGTTGACGCCCATGGAGCGGAGCTTGTCAAGAGCGGCCAACTCGTAGCGGCGATCGTAATCGCGGCGGGCGCGGGCGACCTTCATCTGGGCGTTGCGCTTTTCGCGATGGGCCTTTTCTTCGGCGGTTTCATGGGCCGCGGGTTCGTGGAGCTTGAGCGGCGTGGGCGGGTCGAATTCGCTTTTCAGGTATCCGACGCGCAGGGTGCGCCAGTCGAAACCAGGCTGCCAATCGAAATGCGCGGGATGCACGGAAGCATCCTTGCCGTCGGGGCCGTGGATGGCGTCGAGAATCAGCGCGCAATCCTCAGCCGAGCGGGAGATGGGGCCGAGCTTGTCCATGGTCCAGCTCAGGGCCATGGCGCCGGTGCGGGGCACAAGGCCGAAGGTGGGGCGCAGGCCGGTGGTTCCGCAGCGCGTGGAGGGAGAAGAGATGGAGCCCAGCGTTTCAGAGCCGATGGCGAAGGCTACGCAGCCCGCGGAGACGGCGCTGGCGGAGCCGGCCGAGGAACCGCTGGAGCCCTGGCGCGGATTCCACGGGTTGCGGGTGCGGCCGCCAAACCACTTGTCGCCCATGGCAAGAGCGCCGAGGGTGAACTTGGCGACGAGCACGGCTCCGGCAGCGTCGAGGCGCTGGACGACGGTTGCGTCCTCGTCAAAGGACTGGTGCTCAAAGCCGCCCGCGCCCCAGGTGGTGGGATAACCTTTGACGGCGAGCAGGTCCTTGGCGCCCCAGGGAATGCCGTGGAGCGGGCCGCGATAGTTTCCGGCGGCTATCTCGGCGTCCGCGGCTTTGGCCTGGGCCAGGGCGCGGTCTTCCGTGAGGGTGATGACGAAGTGGAGCTTGGGGTCGTAGCGCTTGAGGCGGGCGAGATACATCTGGGTGAGCGCGAGCGAGGTGATTTTGCGCGCGCGCAGCAGACTGGCCAACTGGCTCACCGTGGCAAAGGCCAGGTCCTCGATGCGGGCCGGAGCGCTGGCCGCCGGATCGGGACTCCAGCCAGGGGCGTTTGTTTCCGCAGTGGGTCGCTTGCCGGCAGCTTGCGGAGCCGGTTGCGGATGGAAGATGTAAGCCGGTGCGACAGAGTTGGGCAGCTTGAGGGCGCGGATGGCGGCATAGGAACCGCGCTGCTGGTTCAGCCCGCCAAGCATCAACTTTTTCTGATCAGGGGTGAAGGGACCAACCCCGGCGAGGAGGGCTGCCTGGTCGAGCATTTCCGGCGTGATTTTGGGAGGAGCGACGGGCTTGGCGGAGGGGCTGGACTCCTGCGCCTGCGCGGCGAGGGTGTACAGAATTCCGGGCAGCAGCGGGGAGGCAATGCCGGCGCGGCTGCAGGCGTTCAGGAAGGCTCTGCGATCAAGGTGCATGGTGGCGTCATCCTCTCCTGGAGTTTAGAGCATTTTTTGGGATGAATCGCAATTCTGTTTTGGGGGATGGGGCTGTGAGGGATGGACTTAGCCCACACGGGAATGGGGCGGGGTGCGGGCGGCGTGACTGCAGTCACGCCGAAGTTGAGCCGCGGGACCTACGATGGAGTGTGGGCCCAAGATGGGCCAGAGCGCCGATGGGTTCGGCAATTGAGCATGGGCCGGCTAACGCCGGGAAGGGATTGTCATGGAACTGGGATTTATTGAGAGCAAGACATACGACGATATTGCGATTGGGGACACGGCCGCGACCGAGCACGTGCTGACGGCGAATGACGCGATGGCGTTTGCCTCGATCTCGGGATTTCACGCGGTGCTGAATGCCGATGAGCAGATCGATCGCGCCGGGGGCACACAGCCGATGGGGCCGAACATGTGGTGCGCCTCGCTGATCTCAGGGCTTTTCAGCATGAATACGCCGGGACCGGGATGCACGCTGACGAACGTGTCACTGAACTTTCATAACCGCATTCATGTGGGCGACCGCATCCTGGTGAAGGTGAAGGCGACGGCCAAGGACGAGGCGACGAAAAAGGTTACGTTTGACTGCGAGGCGAACAACGGCGCCGGCGTGTCCATTTTTTCAGGGACGGCCGAGTTGCTGGCGCCCAAGAAGAAGCAGCGCTGGTCCACGCTGCCGGTGCCGCAGCTGATTGTGAACAATCCTTACCGGCACTATACCGGGCTGATTGCGCGGGCGACGTCGAAGCCGCCGGTGCGGACGGCGATTGTGTGGCCGTGCGACGAAGTTTCTCTGGGCGGGGCGATGCAGGCGTTCAAGGACAAGCTGATTGTTCCGGTGCTGGTGGGGCCGGAGGCGAAGATCCGCAGCGTTGCGGCAAGCCAGGAACTGGACCTGAGCGGGATTGAGATTGTGGACGTGGCCGAGAGCAAGATGGCCGCGGTGAAGGCCGTGGAACTGGCGCGGAAGATGGAAGTGCAGATGCTGATGAAGGGCTCGCTGCACACCGATGAGCTGATGAGCGCCGTGGTTTCACGCGAGGGGGGCATGCGGACCGGGCGGAGAATCAGCCACGTGTTCGCGCTGGACGTGCCGTCGTATCACAAGAGCCTGTTTGTGACGGACGCGGCGATCAATATTCAGCCGGATCTGGAAACCAAGATCGACATTCTGCAGAATGCGATCGACATGATGCGCACGCTGGAAGTGGAAAATCCGAAGGTGGCGATTTTGTCGGCGGTGGAGTCAGTGAACCCGGCGATTCCCTCGACGCTGGAGGCCGCGGCACTGTGCAAGATGGTGGAGCGCGGGCAGATTACCGGGGCGATTGTGGATGGGCCGCTGGCCTTCGACAACGCGATTTCAAGCGAGGCGGCGCGGATCAAGAAGATCAAGTCGCCGGTCGCGGGAGACCCTGACCTGCTGATGGTTCCGAACCTGGAAGCCGGCAATATTCTGTTCAAGGAACTGCAATACCTGGCCGGAGCGCTGGCGGCCGGGGTGGTGGTGGGAGCCAAGGTTCCGATTGTGTTGACCAGCCGCGCCGATGGAGAACTGGCACGCATGGCAAGCTGCGCCCTGGGCGTGTTGCTGGCCAAGCCTGCGCCGGTCCGGGCCTAGGAAGACTGAAAAGAAGGCTGTTTCGATTGGGGTTCGCCAGGCGAGCTTGCGCGGGGTTGCGTGCAACGGGATGGGCTGGAGTAGGATGTCTGTGCCTTGCCGCAGCCCCGGAGAGTTTGTCTGAACCGCGGGAGAGCGAACAACTGCTCTGCACCTTGTGCAGGCCTTTGCGCTCGCTCGGTGGCTGCGCAGGCATTTTCAGTGCAGGAGGCTCGGGATGAACCACAAGGGATTATGGATGGCGGCTGGCGCGTGCGTTTTGTGCGCCGTTGTGGCTGGGGCACAGGGGACGGGCGGGACGCAGGCGGCGGGCACGGTGCAGGCTCAAAGTGCGGCGCAGGCATCGTACTGGCGCACTCCGAACGCGCTGTCGCCGGAGGAGCAAAAGGATGGGTGGCAACTGCTGTTCAACGGGCAGGATCTGAAGGGCTGGCACTCGTATCTGCAGACGGGAACGGGCAAAGACTGGTCGATTGTGGATGGGGCGATTCAGCTGAAGAAGACCAATCTGGACCCGCATGAGGACTTTGCGGACCTGGTGACGGACGCCGAGTACACGAACTTCGATCTGAAGGTAGATTGGATGGCGCAACCGTGCATCGACAGCGGCGTGATGTTCTACGTGCACGAGTCTCCGGAGTACAAGAACGACTTCAACACCGGCCTGGAGATGCAGATTGCGGACCTGTCGTGCACGGTCCCGGACAGCCGCAAACTGAAGGAGCGGTCGGGGGACCTGTTCGACCTGATTTCAGACGACTTCGAGTGGGTGAATCCGGCGGGGCAGTGGAACACGTTTGAGATCATCGCGAACAAGGGGCACGTGCAGTTCTTCCAGAACGGCCACCAGGTGATCGAGACGCAGATTTGGAACGATGACTGGAACAAGCTGGTGTCAACAACGAAGTTCGTCAGGATGCCGGGGTTCGGCAAGTACCACACGGGCCACATCACGCTGCAGGGCGGCGAGCCGAAGGGCGATCCGGGCGTGAAGCTGTGGTTCCGGAATATCAAGATCAAGGTGCTGTAACTGCGCGGCGGCTGACGGCCAGAGGCGCGCTTCCGGCGCGGATGACGCTGAGCGTGTGCCGGGCAGACGGCGTAGATTTTGCGGCATGAAAATGAATTGAGGATGGAATGACCGATAAGCCCTATCGACCGCAGGAAGACATTGTGACCTTGATGAAGCAGTTCAACCAGCCCGTCAAGGAAACGCCCGAACTGCCTGACGCGGAAACGCTCCTGCTGCGCGCGCGGCTGGTGTTTGAAGAAGCGCTGGAGTTTGTCAAGGGTTGTGGCTGCACGGTTACGATGCTCCCTACCGGAGCGAATGGAGCAGCGGAGACCGCAGTAATTGACGACATTGGCGTGGTGCTGGACCCCAAGGGCACGCCGGATTTTGCCGAGTATGTGGACGGCTGCATTGACCAACTGGTGGTGACGTATGGGGCGCTCAACGCCGCCGGCGTGAAGGCTCAGCCCGCATGGGATGAAGTGCAGCGCAGCAACATGAGCAAGGCCTGGCCGCATTGCAGCGTGTGCGACGCGGTTCTGGAGTGGGGAGCGGGCGTGGAGCTGGTCCATCCGGAAGACGCCAATGCGCATCATGGCGATTGGAAGCCGGTTCTGAAGGTTCACAAGCGCCCGGACGGGAAGTTCATCAAGTCGCCGACCTATTCACCCGCGGATTTGAAGCGCGTGATTGCGGAGCAGATGGGGCAGGCGAAGGGGTAAATAGCCGGCACGTGGGGAGCTGAAATCATTCATGCCTTAGTTCTTGGGGGCGGAATACAAGCGGCGACATTCCCTCGTGTGGCGAGCCAGAAGTTCATCGAAGAACAGCCGCAGATTCTTCGCTCACCCCCCCCCCGAACTGAAAGACGTTCGGGGCCCCGTTCGCTCAGAATGACAGCCGGTTTTGTGTTGAGTCATTGAGACTCAGGACACAAGGATGACAGCCGGGTTTTGTGTTGCGGTTTTCAGACTCAAGACGCCAGCAGAGATTCCTTAAGCGGATTCATCTTCGTCGTTGGCTTTTTTGGTGATCTGGTCGCCGGCGAGGCGCTCCAACTGGTTGCGCCAGTCGAGCGACTCGACAAAGGCTTTGGACTCGCGCCAGTTGGGCTCGACGATGACGTGCAGCTCGAGATAGACGCGGGTTCCGAGCAGCGACTCGATCTGGCGGCGGGCGGCGGTTCCGATCTCTTTGAGCTTGGCTCCGCCCTTGCCGATGAGGATGGCTTTCTGGCCGTCGCGCTCGCAGTAGATGGCGGCGGCGATGCGGGTGAGCGGGGGACGGGCGGGAACTGCGCCTTTTTTGCGCGGGATAAAAGGCTTGGGCTCCTCGAACGTCTCGATGACAACCGCCGAGGCGTAGGGAACCTCTTCGCCGGTCTCGACCAGGATGCTCTCGCGAATCAGTTCGGCAACCATGAAGCGCTGGGGCTGGTCAGTGTACTGATCCTTGGGGTAATAGCGCTCGCCTACGGGTAGGGCTTCAACGATCTTGCGGGTGAGGATATCGAGGCCGTCGCGCTTGCGGGCGCTGACGGGAATGATCTGGGCAAAGCTGAACTGGCGGGTGAGCGTATCGATGAGGGGCAGCAGATTGTCTTTGGGGACGAGATCGATTTTGGTGAGCAGCAGGAAGACCGGGCAGTCGAGCTTGCGGATGAGGCCGAAGAGGAATTCGTCTTCGCTGGCCCAGTTGGTGCGCTCGTGTTTGGGGGCAGGTGGGGTTGCGGAATCCGGTTCCGCAGCCGGCGCGGCGGCCTCTTCCAGTTGTACGCGGCGGGTGGCATCCATCAGCACCAGAACCACGTCGCGGGTTTCCAGGGCTTCATAGACCTCCTGCAACATGCGGCGGTCAAGATGCGAGCCGGGCTTGTGGACGCCGGGGGTATCGACGAAGACGATCTGCGCGGCCGGATGCACGCCCTTGCGCGCCGGGACCTCCACTACGCCCGCGATGCGGTTGCGGGTGGTCTGCGGCTTGGCGGAGACGATGGCTACCTTTTCGCCGGTGAGGGCGTTGAGCACCGTGCTTTTGCCGGCGTTGGGCCGGCCCAGAATAGCGACAAATCCAGATTTCAAAGGGGTGTAGCTCCTGATTGAGTTTACGGCATTATGAGATGGCCGGGAGAGGTTCGTGGTTTCCCACCCATTCGCATAGTGCGGAGGTTTTCTGCTGGTTATGGGTGGACCCTCTGTTCGTGGTGATAGTGATGCATGCCGCGATCGGTTCAGTTGGCGGGCGCGGCGGCGTCTATTGCGGTGGGCGGGAAGACGCGAAGACGGACGACGCGGCGGTCAGTGGAGGCTATGACCTCAATGCGGAGGCCGATGGAATCGAGCAGGACCACTTCGCCGGCCAGCGGGATGCGGCCCTCGATCTCGCTGACCAGGCCGCCGAGGGTTGTGGCTTCATAACCGTTGGAGAGATTGCCCAGTTCTACCGAGTCGCCGAAGAGGTCAGATAGCTGGTCGACGGGAAAGCTGCCGGGAACCAGCCAGACGCCGCCGGACTCGCGCTGCGGCTCCTCGATGTTGGTGTCTTCCTCGTGCTCGTCGCGGATGTTGCCCACAATCTCTTCAAGCAAATCCTCAATGGTGACGAGGCCGGACACGCCGCCGTATTCGTCGATCACAACGCGCATGTGCTGCTTTTCGCGCTGCATCTCGCGCAACAGTTCGTAGCCGCGCTTGGTCTCAGGGACAAAGGCCGCCGGGCGCTGGATGCTGGCCACGGTGCGGGTGCGGGCTTCTTCGTCGGTGATCTGCAACAGGTCGTGGGCAAAAGCCAGGCCGGTTACGTTGTCGAGCGAACCGGAGTAGACCGGCACGCGGGAGAAGTTGTGTTCGCGCAGCAGTTCGAGAAACGCCTCAAGCGTGATGGTTGCGGGGACGGCGAAGACCGAGGGGCGCGGGGTCATGACCTCGCGGACAAGCTTGTCACCGAACTCGACGGCGGAGCGGACCAGATCAATGTCGTTCTCTTCGAGAATGCCTTCTTCTTCACCGGCTTCAAGCAGCGCCTCGACATCGACGGCGGTTTCTTCCTCGACACTGACCGGCTGCTCGGCGAGCGCGGCGACGGAGAAAAAGAAGCGGATAAAGACGGTGATGGGCGAAATGAGCCAGAGCAGCAGTCGGATGGGCCAGATGAGGCGTCCGGCCCAGCGGCCGCGGGTGCGGTTGAAGAGCAGCGAAGGCAGAAACTGGTTGCAGAAAACCACGACCAGCACCATGCCGAGAACCGCCTGCGCGATCTCACCAAAGGTGGGCTGGACAAGTTGAGGGGCGCGGTCGAAGAGGACGACGCCGAACTCGAGTGCGATGAGGCCGAGGGCCATTTGCTGCAGGACAGCGGCGGAGATGGCGGCGTGGTCGCGGCTGAGTCCGAGTTGCGGCTCGACCAGTTCCTCCCATGCGTCGAGGTTCTCCTCGATTTCATGGGTGAGGATTTTGCCGAACTCGGCGTAGACGCGGCTGATGTAGGAAGCCAGCGTTTCAACCAGGGCCAGCAGAAAAACCAGGAAGATGGCGAGCGGGCTCATGGGCGAGGTTTCCGGCTGGACGGGGCGCGGAGTGAGGTCTTGGGTTTCCCAGGTTTCCGAGAGGTTTCCGAAGACCGTCCCTCAGGGGCTAAAGCCCGTTTCGATTTGGCTGGAACGATGTACGGGCTAAAGCCCGTACCCTTCAATCGCCGCTGTTTTTCGGCGACCGATTTTTCTGATTTTCCCTGGACGCGCTCGATGAGGCCTTGCGGGAGGGCGAGTTTGGCGCGGAGGAGGCGTTCGCGGCGGGCCATCTGGCCGGTGTCGGCTTCGTGGTCATAGCCGGCAAGATGCAGCAGGCCGTGGAGAATGAGCACCTTGATTTCAGTGGAGAGCGAATGGCCCTGTTCGGCTGCCTGACCCAATGCGGTGGTGACGCTGATGGCGAGATCGCCGGCGATGTGCTCGGCGCCGATGCCTGCGACCGGAAACGACAGCACGTCAGTGGCTTTGTCTTTGCCGCGGAACTGGCGATTGAGCTTGCGGATGGCCGCATCGGTGGTGAGCAGGACCGTGACCTGGCCCTTGAGGCGGACGGCTTTCTGCGCCAAGCCCAGGAAACGGGCCAGCGTGCGGGCGGAAGGCAGGCGAATGTCGCGGGATTTTGCCGGGGAGGCGGACGCAACTGCCCGCTTCGTCGAAGTTGCCTTCGGCGCGGGGTCGGGGTCCAAATCTGAGTCGAGGATGATCATCTTGCTCAGGGCCGCTGTGTTGGCGGCCCCGATTCATCTTCAATTCTACGCGAAATCAGGTTTTATTGCGGTTTGGCCGGATGCGCCGGCTGCTGCTGCTGCCGGTCTTCGTGCGTTTGCGGGCCGACTTCGATGGCTTCGCCGAGGGAGAGCGGGAGTTCCTGCTGCTGGATTTTGACCGACTCGTAGGCGCGGACAATGCGCTGCACCAGGGCGTGGCGCACCACGTCGCAGTCCTCGAAATGGCAGAACTGGATGCCTTCCACGCCGTCGAGGACATTGATTGCGTCGAGCAGGCCGGACTTGCGCGGGTTGGGCAGATCGATCTGGGTGATGTCGCCGGTGATGACCGCCTTGGAGTTGGCGCCCATGCGGGTGAGGAACATCTTCATCTGCTCGATGGTGGTGTTCTGGGCCTCGTCCATGATGATGAAGGCGTCATTGAGAGTGCGGCCGCGCATGAAGGCCAGGGGCGCAACTTCAATGATGTTTTTCTCCAGCATCTTGTCGACCTTGTCGGGCTCGAGCAGATCGTAGAGTGCGTCGTAAAGGGGGCGCAGGTAGGGGTCAACTTTTCCCTGGAGGCTGCCGGGCAGAAAGCCCAGGCGCTCGCCAGCCTCGACCGCGGGCCGGACCAGAATGATGCGGCTCACTTTTTTGGAGTTGATGGCGGAGACGGCCATGGCTACGGCGAGGTAGGTTTTGCCGGTGCCGGCCGGGCCCACGCCGAAGGTCATATCGTTCTGCTCGATGGCCTCAACATATTTGCGCTGGTTGATGGAGCGCGGCTGGACAGTGCGCTTGACGCCGGCGGAACGCTGCTTGCCGGAGTCGGCGAGAGAGCGGAGCGTGGTGTCAGGATCGGACACCACAAGACGGAGCATGCCGTTGAGTTCGCCGTTGTGGGGATGGATGCCCTGGCGGCGCATGGCCTCGAAGTCCTGAAAGACGCGCTGGACTCGAGCCACACCTGCTTCCGGTCCCTCCACATGCACGGCATCGGAGCGGAGATCGATCCGGACGCCGAGCGTATCTTCCATGAGCCTGAGGTTTTCATCGCGAGTCCCGAACAAGGGCTCGAGGTTGGGCGTGATCTCCAGAGCGATCTTCAATGGATTCGATGACCTCCAGGACGGCGTTGAATGATTGAGGTGAACCGGATGCGGCCGCAGGCGGCTGGAACCGGAGTGGGCTGGAATGAGATTGATTCCATCATAAATATTTTGGAGTTGCGGGGGCGCGGCTTGAGTGCGCGCGGAAAGAGCGGGCTTGATTTTGCGTGTTTTGCGCTTGATTTTGAAGGGAGATTGCGGGCGCGGAGCAGGGCCGAGCCGAAGCTCTGGGCTGTGTGGCGAGACCGCGGGATGGCGTTGGCGACCAAATCCGGTATCTGGGCTTGAGAGTAGCGCCAACGGCGGGCGGCGTCAATGCATGGGATATTGATTTTGTGTGAACCCTGTGCCTAAACAGGTACCTGATACCGTTCAGCGAGCCGATTGCATGGGCGTTTAGCGGCGATGCCGGTAAGGACGGCTGGAACTCGGCAAAATCCGGGGGTAGTAGTCAGTTTGAACCCACAGAGTTAAATCGGTAGTTTCCGAATTGCCGGTGATACGTTCGCGACTCTGAAGAATGGCTCCTTCTCGTTCAGTCATGTTACTTCCCAGGAGCCGGGCGAAGTGACGCCATCATTGCATTGATCTCGCCTTGTGTAAGGAATGGACGAGGGGCACCTCTTTCAAAAAACCTGATCCGGTAGTGCCGATCAGCCCCATCGTACAGGTCAAGGTTTACTTCGTAGGGAGCAACCGAAGGGTTGCCGATCTGGAACCCATGGAACTGACCTGAACTTATTGAGTAAAGAGCGCCTGGGCCCTGAAGTGCAGTCGCCTTGAGCGTGAACGGTAGAAGATACTTCAAATTCTGTCTTGGGAGTCTCCACCACTTCACCTGTTCTGAAGTGGCCGCCATCGAAGTTGCCCTCAAAGCATAGCTGGAGCGTAGCGTCTGCTCATCGAGCACATGATTGTTGCGGAACAGAACGAGTAGGTATCTGTCCATATCCTGCGCTGGATCGAGGGCCATGATTCCCGCGCCGTCACTGAAGAACACGAAGGAAGGACGCTGCGTGGCACGCTTTTCTGCGACATCTTTCCAAGGTGTTTGTAAAGACAGTCCATTGACCTCGACGCGAATCCCGGCGAGCGGTGAGAGACTCTTATCCGCCAGGGCCACGGGGACTCTATCCAACTCAGGAAACTCCTTGGCGAGGCTCCGCGCCGTGAGCCAAGGGCGCAGCTGATAAGAAATTAGAACTGCCGCTCCATATACCAACCAAAGTGAGCCGAAAACGAGCAGTAAGGCAATCCCCACACGCTTCCAACTGACGCCCCACCATTTGTTCACGGGTGTTTCTCCCGCGTCGAGAATAGCACTGTGACTAGCGGCTATCCGCCCGAACTCAGAAGATTGATGTAATCTCGGGAGGATTGTCGCCGATTCGGAAGTAATGCAACGGGAAGCTTCGAAAACAAACGCAGATCCTTCACTGCGTTCAGGATGACAGTGCGGTGGAAGGAAGCTAGGTCCATTGTCGTTGTAGTGGTCGTATAGTAGACGATTAGGAAATTGACACATTCTGGCAACACATGCTCGATCTGCGGTTTCAAAGTGGCCCATTACCAAATCCGGCGGTTGCTTGCAAAGCGTTCCGACAAAACCTATAGTCGGAGCAGTCCTAGCAAAGTCCATTGAATCGCGAGGTTGAAGCCCTACCGTGCCGCCTGTATCGAGGAGATTTTTTCGCCGCCTGAAGAGCGTTTTTCTACGGACGGATGCCGCGTACCGCCTGTATCTCCGGCTGAAATTTGGAGCGGGCAGGCTGACGGAGATTCCGGACGCGCCGCTGCCCAATGGAACGCTGCAGAACGCGGCGGAATGGAAGGCGGCGACCGAGCAGGCCAAGCGACAGGGCGTTCCCCGCCATCGCAGCGATGAAAAGAACTGGGACCACCTGGGGGCGGCATTTGCCATTCTCAGCCGCACCGGCCCCGAGGCGCGGGTTCTAGATGCGGGCGCGGAGTACTACAGCAACGTGCTGCCGGCTCTGTTTGTGTACGGATACCGCAAATTGATCGGCATCAACCTGTCGTTTACGTCGCCGGCGCGGCGCGGCCCTATCCAATATCTGCACGGCGATATCACGCAAACCGGCTTTCCCGATGCCTGGTTCGACGCCGCAACCTGCATGAGCGTGATTGAGCACGGGGTTCCGCTGGAAGGCTATTTCAGGGAGATGCACCGGATTCTGAAGCCTGGCGGGCTGCTGATTACGTCGACCGATTACTTTCCCACGCCGATCGATACGCGCGGCAAGACGGCGCATGGGGCAGCCATCAAGGTTTTTACGCGTGCCGAGATTGAGGACATGCTGCGGCTGGCGACGGAGTGCGGCTTTGAACTGACGGGAGAGGTCGGGCTGGATTGCACGGAAAAAGCGGTCCGCTGGACGCAGGTCGATCTTGAATTCACGTTTGTCGTGTTTACGCTACGAAAAAAGGCATAGACAATTCCGGGGCCTTTTTCCCGCTTTCAGTAGCGGCTTGGCCTTGCTGACAACGTCGGCTTGGCCTGCGGGGGAATTCCGCGTATACTGGAGATTCGGCAAGCTGCCGGTGGCCTGACTCTACGTGTGCCCCTGTGCTGCCGGCGGAAACGAAACACACGAGTTTGGAGCGATAGTCATGGCACAGGTATGCGATATTTGCGGGAAAGGCCCGCAGTTCGGCAATAACATTTCTCACGCGCACAACATTACGCGTCGCCGCTGGAGCGTCAATCTGCAGGCGGTGAAGGCGCTGGTGAACGGCCACGCCAAGCGGATCCGGGTCTGCACAAGCTGCATCAAGACCGGCAAGATCGCCAAGGCGTAAGCGCGGCGGGCTAACAGCCCGTTCTGTTTGCACGATTGGCAAAATTCAGGATCGACGCGAACCCCGTCCCGCCCGGACGGGGTTTTGTTGTGCCTGTTTTTTGTGCTGGATGGGGCTGCCGACAAGAGTGCCGGCTGGATTACGGCTCCTGCCTGGTGAAGGTGAGCGAGGCGGAGTTGATGCAGTAGCGGAGACCGGTGGGCGCGGGACCGTCAGGGAAGACATGGCCCAGGTGGCTGCCGCAGCGGGCGCAGGTAACCTCGACGCGGCGCATGCCGAAGCTGCGGTCCTCGTGCTCGACGATAGTCTTTGAGTCGGCGGGCAGCGAGAAGCTGGGCCAGCCGCAGCCGGAGTCGAACTTGGCGCCGCTGAGGAACAACAGCGCACCGCAGCCGGCGCAGTGGTAGTTGCCGGTGTCGTGATTCTCCGTGAGGGCTCCGGTGAAGGCCCGTTCGGTGGCCTTTTCACGCAGGATCTGGTACTGCCCGGGCGTGAGCAGAGCGCGCCACTCAGCCTCAGTGCGCACAATCTTCCCGGGCGTCTCGGGCGTATCTCTCATGGTGACCTCCAGGGGAATGGGGCTTTGGCCGGGGGACCGGCTTAAGATTTCTGCGATCAAATTTCAGGCTTCTGCGATCAACTCAATCTCGATCAGCACGTCCTTGGGCAGGCGGGAGACTTCGACGGTGGTGCGCGCCGGAGGGGCTGCGCCGTCGGCGCCAAGATACGCGGCATAGACGGCGTTCATAGCCGCAAAATCGCCGAAGTCCTTAAGGAATACGGTGGCTTTGACCACGCGGGCGAGGCTGCTGCCGCCGGCTTCAAGAATGGCCTTGAGGTTTTCAAAGACGCGGGTGGTCTGCTCGGTGATGCCGCTGGCGACTACCTGCTGCGTGGCCGGATCGATGGGGATCTGACCGGCCGTGAAGACAAGATTGCCCACGCGCACACCCTGGGAATAGGGTCCGATGGCGGCGGGCGCTTTATCGGTTGCGATGACGATTTTGCTCATGGGTCGATTGTAGCGAACCTCGACGGCGGGTTCCATTTATGCCGTTTGACCGGGTGGTGGCGGGAGATCGGCTTGCAGCGCGTTCGTATGGGGCTGCACACTGGAGGACAGGATGCTTTCACCTTTAGCTACGGGGATAACCGCGGGGCTGGGCGCGGCGGCCGGTGTGGGACTGGCGGCGGGCGGGTGCGCGTATGCGGCAATGTGGCCGGGGTCGCGCATCTTCGGGCAGGCGCTGCTTGCGCCGCGACGGCCGGGCGAGCTGGCGCTGACCTTTGACGACGGTCCCAATCCGGCGTGGACGCCGCGGCTGCTGGAGGTTCTGGCCAGCCACGATGTGCGGGCGACGTTTTTCATGCTGGGCATTCATGCCGAGGCGGAGCCGGAACTGGTGCGGCGGATTGCGGCGGAGGGGCACTTGGTCGGGAACCACTCCTGGAGTCATCCCAACCTGGCGCTCGCCGGGCGGAAACGCATCCGCGAGGAACTGACCCGGACCAAGGAAACACTGGAGCAGATTCTGGGCGCGCCCATCCGGTACTTTCGTCCGCCCTTCGGAGCGCGGCGGCCGGCGGCGCTGCGCGAGGCCAGGGCGCTGGGGCTGGTTCCGGTACTGTGGAATGCGATGACGTCGGACTGGAGCGATCCCTCGGCGGACGCGATTGTGAAGCGGCTGACGGCGAAGATCGACGGGCTGGAGCGGCGGGGGTGGGCAGCGAACATTGTGCTGCACGACGGCGGGCATTTGGAGATGGCCGCCGACCGAAAGGCGTCGGTGGCGGCTGCGGGGCAACTGGCTGCGCATTACAAGGCTTCGCACCGGTTTGTGACGGTGGAGGCTTGGGGGTAGGAAACTGGTTACCGGATTGGCGGCTCGTCTAAGGCTGTGACGGCTGCCTCCAACTCTTTCCTCAGGGCGGGAATGTCGCGTTCAATCACCTTCCAAACGACGTCCAAGTCGATCGCGAAATATCCATGAGAAAGCTGATTGCGCATTCCATAAATCGCGGCGAATGGAATGCCCGGGAACTTTGTGGAGGCATCTGGAACGGCATCGAGAAGATTTCTGGAAGCCTCACCGAGAATCTCGAAGTTGCGGACGACGCCGTCTTGAAGGAGCCGGTCGGAGGAGAAATCCTCGGGGGTTTTGCCGTGCATGTACTGCTGAATCTGGCCAACCGCATCGAGCATATGGCCCAAATAGTCGCGCGCTCTCAGGGGATGGGGACTCATACAGGTATGGCTTCGGCCAGCACCTTGTCGCGGAAGGTCGTTGGGAGAAACTTCGGCGTGCGCAGGTCTACCTTGATCCCAACCGTGGCCTCAAGTTCAATCTGCAGCTTGGCGATGTCGAGCAGGCTGGTTTCAGGCGATGGATCTACGAGGATGTCCAAGTCGCTGTTTTCGGCATCGTCGCCATGCACGACAGAGCCGAAGAGGCGTGGATTTGCCATGCCGGAATCCAATACAATCCGGCGAATCGCATCACGGTGCAGTGGCAGAATTTCGGAGGGCCTCATGCGCACCATTCTATCGCAGAGTCAAGGATTTCCAGTTTTCAATAAGCTTAGGGCTGGCTCTTGGGCGCCCGCTTATGTGTTTAGGACGGCTTTGAAGGCCACGCGGGCGGCGGCGATGGTGGCAGCTATTTCCTCTTTGCCGTGGGCCGTGCTGATGAAGGCGGCTTCAAACTGGCTGGGCGGAAGCCAGACTCCCTGATCGAGCATGGCGTTGTGAAAGCGGCCAAAGGCGGCGGTATCGCTCATTGCGGCCTGGGTGTAGTCGGTAACCGGGCCGGGGGTGAAGAACCAGGTCCACATGGAGCCTACGCGGTTGAGGGTGAGCGGGACGCCGGCCTTCGCGGCCTCGGCGGCAACGCCCTCTGTGACGGTTTTGGCGATGGTTTCAAGCTGCGGGTAGACATGGTCGGCATGGGCCTGAAGGTAGGAGAGAGTGGCGATGCCGGCGGCCATGGCCAGCGGGTTGCCGCTGAGAGTTCCGGCCTGGTAGACGGGGCCGAGGGGAGCGAGCAGGTCCATGAAGACGCGCTTGCCGCCGAAGACGCCGACGGGCAGGCCGCCGCCGACGATTTTGCCCAAGGTGATGAGGTCGGGGTCTAGTGAGTAGAGCTGGCAGGCACCGCCGAGAGCTACGCGGAAGCCGGTCATGACTTCGTCGGCGATGAGCAGAGCGCCTTCACGGGTGGTGAGGGCGCGCAGGCCGGCCAGAAAGCCCGGAGCGGGCGGAATGCAGCCGGCGTTGCCGACGACAGGCTCCAGAATGATGGCGGCGATTTCACCGGGATGGGCGGCAAAGGCGGCTTCGACGGCGGCGAGATTGTTGTAAGGCAGGGCGAGGGTGAGGCGGGCGGTTTCTTCCGGCACGCCGGCTGAGCCGGGAATGCCGAAGGTGGCGACGCCGGAACCGGCTTTGACCAGAAGGCCGTCCGCGTGGCCGTGGTAGCAGCCCTCGAATTTGACGACGATTTTGCGTCCGGTGGCGGCACGGGCCAGGCGAATGGCGGACATGGTGGCCTCAGTGCCGGAGGAGACGAAGCGCATTTTTTCAATGGCCGGGAAACAACTTATGACGCGCTCGGCCAGGTCGGCCTCCGTGGCCGTGGAGGCTCCGAAGCTGGCGGAGTTGCGGGCGGCGCGCTCGATGGCTTCAACAACGGGGGGAAAGGCGTGGCCGAGGATCATGGGGCCCCAGGAGCCGAAGTAGTCGATGTAGCTGTTGCCGTCAGCGTCGGTGAGCCAGGCGCCAACGGCGCTCTCAATGAACGGAGGCGCTCCGCCGACTGCGCGAAAGGCGCGGACGGGCGAGTTGACGCCGCCGGGAAAGAAGCGCTCGGCGCGTTGCTGGAGGGCCTGGGACCGGGTGTGGATGAGGGCTGGGGTTTGGGGACACATGATGGGTTCAGTATAGAAGGCGGAAGGGTGCGCAGCGGCCGAAATGAATCGACTTCGATGTGCGAGCATCTGGATGGGTGTGACCGGAATGGACGAGATCGGCGGCCGGGTGGTGGTGGTTTTCGACGGGCGCTGCGGGCTGTGCAACCGTGCGGTGCGGTGGCTGCTGCGCCGGGACCGGCGGGATAGGCTGCGATTTGCGGCTTCTGAATCGGAGAAGGCGGCTGGATTGCTGGCGCGGCATGGAATGGGGGCGGCGGAGCTGGGCTCTGGTCCTGACACGATTCTGGTGGTGCGAGACGTGGGCGAGGTGGCGGAGAGTGTGGTGGTGCGGTCGGATGCGGTGATGGCGTTGCTGCGGGAGCTGCCGCGGCCCTGGCCGGCGGTGGCCGCGGCGCTCATGTGGATTCCGCGGCCGGTGCGGGAGTTGGGGTACCGGCTGATTGCGCTCTGGCGCTACCGGATTTGGGGGCGGCTGGAGAGCTGCCCTGTGCCGACAGCCGAGGAGCGCAAACGGTTTTTATAGAGCTTTTCGTTTGTTTGCCGCGGCGGAGACGAGGACCACCACGCTGAAGGTTTCAAAGACGATGGCGATGCCGAAGAGAAAGCCGCGCAGGAAGTCGTTCCAGTCCGGCGCCAGGTGAGACAGGAAAGGGCTCTGGGGCCAGAGGATGCCGATGACGAGCAGCATCAAGCCGGTGGTGAGCAGCATGATGCCGATGGGCACCATTTTCTCGGGCGATTTTTGCAGTTTGTTCAGAAGCAAGGTTGAGTCTCCGATCATTGCGCCTGTGGGCGCCGGGTATTGAAGAGGTGCGAAGCCAGGCAGGCGTGCCGATTCAGATTTTCTCTTGGCGGCAACGGCGGGCGCAGCGGACAGCGGAAAGGTTGACGCCGATGGAGATTCCCAGCAACAGGCCGCACACGCCATGGAGCCAGGTTTGCTGAATCGGAATGCTGGCGTGAAAACTCCACAGCAGCAGGCCGGCGGCCAGGCACAGGTTGCCGAGGACCAGGGAGCGGCGGGTTTTGGGGTCGAGACGGCGGGCGGGAATGCACATGGGGCGAACTCCTTTTCAGCTTCAGTCGTGGAACCGGTACCAAATCATCAAGGACATTTTGACGACCACCATGGTGATGGCGACGGCAAGCAGATCCCAACTCCAGAAATGGTTGACGAAAAAGCGGTATTCGAACAGGGCAATGGCCACGAGACAGGCGACGATGCCGGCAATGCTGGTGGAACGGCGGCGATGCTCAAGAAAGCGCTCGTCCACGAATTTGCCGAGGAAGGGGACCTTGCTGAGGATGTGAGCGGTCATTTGTCATTCTCCAGATGAAAGATTTGGTCGGTGGAGCAGGCAAAGAGGCGGGCGAAGATGAGAGCCAGTTCGAGACTGGGCACGTAGCGGTTACGCTCAATGGAGTTGATGCTCTGGCGGGAGACGCCCGCGGATTGAGCCAGTTGCTCCTGGGTCCAGCCGAGGGCGGTGCGGAGTTCTTTGACCCGGTTTGTGATTTTGCACAGCATGTAAAGTTGGCTTTCCAAAACAGGGTAGTGCGAAATGGGTTTGATGTCAAGCTGGCTTTACGTTATTTTGGGAAAATATTTTGGCGGGTAAGGCGGTCCAGCGGTAGGAATGTGAATTTGCCGTGCGCCAATGCTGCTAAAATCGACCTTTCCGGCCAGCCGCGCCGTGCGCGAAATCTACAGGAAGAAAGCCCACACCGTGCCTGAAGAATCCCAAACCAAATCCGTGACCTACGCCGATGCCGGCGTGGACATCAGCAGTGGCGACCGCGCCAAGGAGCGCATCAAGTACCTGGCGCAGAAGACCTTCAACCGCAACGTACTGGGCGGCATAGGAGGCTTTGGCGCGCTTTTCCGGCTGGATATGCAGCGCTGGAAGAACCCCATCCTGGTGAGTTCGGCGGACGGGGTGGGGACCAAGCTGAAAGTGGCCTTCGAGCTAGGGCTGCACCGCACGGTGGGTGCGGACCTGGTAAACCACTGCGTAAACGACATTGCCGTGCAGGGCGCGACGCCGCTTTTTTTTCTGGACTATCTGGCCAGCGGCAAGCTGGACCCGGTAGTGACCGAAAGCGTGGTGACCGGGCTGGCCGATGCGTGCAAGGCCAACGGCTGCGCGCTGATTGGCGGCGAGACGGCGCAGATGCCGGGCTTTTATACCGACGGCGAGTACGATCTGGCCGGCTTTATTGTGGGCGCGGTGGACCGGGACAAGATGGTGACCGGCGCGGGCATCAAAGTGGGCGATGTGCTGATCGGCCTGCCCTCGACCGGGCTGCACACCAACGGCTACTCGCTGGCGCGGAAGTTGCTGTTTGAAGTGGCTGGATACAAGCCCACGCAGTACGTGACCGCAATCAAGGAAAAGGCGGGCGCGGCGCTGATGAAGACGCACCGCAGCTATCTGCACGTGATTCAGAAGCTGGTGACGGCGGGAGTGACCACCGGCATGGCGCACATTACCGGCGGCGGCATTACGGAAAACCTGCCGCGCATTCTGCCCAAGAATACGGGAGCGCAGATCGAGATTGGCTCGTGGCCGGTGCTGCCCATCTTTGAGCATTTGCGCACGCTGGGCCAGGTTTCAGAGGAAGAGATGATGCGCACCTTCAACATGGGCGTGGGGTTGATTGCGGCGATTCCGGCGGCCAAGTTTACGCGCGCAAAGAACCTGCTGGACCGGGCCGAAGAGAAGTTCTACGTCATCGGGCGGGTGATCAAGGGTGATCGCAAGGTGCAGTACACATGAGCAGCGGCAATCTGAACGCCGGCCGCGATGCGGTGCGGCTGGGAGTTCTGCTTTCCGGACGCGGATCGAACTTTCAGGCCATTGCCGAGTCAGTCCGCGCGGGACAGCTCAAGGGCGTTGAGATTGCGGTGGTGATCTCGAACGTGGCCGAGGCCGGAGGGCTGAAGGTTGCGCGCGAGCTGAAATTGCCGCATGAGGTGTTTGTTTCCAAGGGGCGCACGCGCGCCGCGCACGATGCGGATGTGCTGGCTTGCCTGCGGGCGCACGGCGTGAACCTGGTTTGCCTGGCGGGGTACATGCGTCTGCTGTCGCCGGAGTTTGTGGCCGCGTTTCCGAATCGCATTTTGAATATTCATCCCTCGCTGCTGCCGGCGTTTCCTGGACTGGAGGCGCAGGAGCAGGCGTTTGCTTATGGGGTCAAAGTGGCAGGCTGCACGGTGCACTTTGTGGACGAGCACCTGGACCACGGGACGATTGTGCTGCAGCGGGCGATTCCGGTGCTGGACAGCGACGATGCGCACTCGCTGGCGGAGCGGATTCTGGTGGAGGAACACATTGCCTATAGCGAAGCCATCCTCCGCGTGGCGGGCGGGGAGTACGAGATACGGGGACGGCGGTTTGTGAAACGGCAGCCCTGAAGCAGGCGGCTGCAGCAGCTTTTTTGGGTGGTTCCCGAAGCGTGTCAAGCTTCTCTTGGGGCGAATATCTTATAAGTTGATGATTCTAGGCGCGTTAAATCTTGCACTGACCTTGCCGAGGATATACGGCACTTCGCCTAACCTTAAAACTATCCAGACAAACGACGGATGTACCGCGCCCGGCGAATGAGTACGCCCTCCCCCCAAGTTGCATAGCGGATGGCGCCGGGGCGCGGGACCGTCTGCCAGTCTGTGCGGCAGCGGCTTACGCAGGCGCCTCGAGCATTTTCGGAATACACGTAGACTTTTTGAGAGCGTAACAGGTGTCTTTTTCTTAAGGAAAAAGACACTTAAGCGCATGGCTTCGGTCTACACCAATTCAGAAAATGCTATAGCCGAAACCACGGCAGCGCCTGCCCCTTTGCCAGTTGCCTATACCCAAATCCAGCGGACTGACCAGAACGGCCATCCGCTGGCTTGCCTGAGCCTGTGGCGGCAAGGGGTTGGGGAGCTTAATGTCGTTGCCAAATTCATCGTCAACCAGGGCGGCTGAAGCAGCCCTTTGCAGTACAAGGAGCTTTACATGATGAATTCCATTTCAAACATCTGGAATCACCCGAAGACATCGGCCGCCGGGTTGCTGATTGCGGTGGTTACCATTGCCGGCGTTCTGTCGCAGCAGGGCATCACGCTGGGGACGGCTGGAACCGGCACAGTGGTCACGCTGGCGAGCGGTCTGGCCAGCGCGATTTTGGGTCTGTTGGCCCAGGACCCCGGCGGCGCTTCCACGGCAACCAACTCGACCGCCAAGCTGGGCGCATGGGCGCTGATTGCTTTGCTGCTGCCGCTGCCTTTTATGAGCGGCTGCTCGGGCGCAACGGTGGCGCAGGACATTGTGAACTGGACGCCTGCATTGCAAAGCGCGGTGGCCACCGTGGACTCGACCGCATCGCTGCTGGCTCCGGCGGATGCGCCGATCTTTGCAGCTGCGACTACAGGTTTCGACGCGGCCTCGAATTTGCTGGTGAGCCAGGCGAAGGCGTACCTTGCCAATCCATCGGCCAGCCTTCTGGCGCAGTTGCAGAGCCAGATTGTGATCTTCCAGCAGCAGGTAAACGCCTCTCTCATGCAGGCAGCCAGGATTGTTGACTCGGCGAGCCAGCAACACGCGCTGGCGGCGATTCAGGCCGTGGCAACTATTGTGAGCGCGATTCTGGCCCTGGTGCAGTCGGTCTCAAGCAAGGCGGATGTGGCGCAGATGGCTTCGCAATCGACCATCAAGCTGGCGGCAGTGAGGCCTTTTATGGATGGCTCTGAAGCGGTAAGAATCGTGGCCAGCCACTATGGCGAACCGGTGGACATGGCGCGGGTTCAAGTGGCGCAGGTGGAGCAGAACGAGATGCGGGCAGGTTTCTAATACCTGCGCAAATGAACGGGCCGCTCCTGTGCTGGAGCGGCCTGTCAGGCGATCAGGGCCATTAAGGCAAGTCCGTTTCAGCCAGCATGGGCCAGATGATCTGAACCACGATGGTGGTGGCGAGTGTCAGCAGGAAACATGCCCACTGAGGGTGAGCGGGCCACATGACTTTCCCGAAGCCGAACAGCCAGGTTCCGAGCCCCACCACTGTCCCGATCAAACTCGCGATCAACGAGGTCTTCAGAGTATTCATCTCACATCCTCGTGGTTGGATACGGCAGAAGATTCAGTTACGTTCCCTGCTAACTTCGTTTTTTTGAACCGCCCGATTGGGACCAAACCGATCGAATCGATCTCCCGCCTAGGTAGTTGCTTCCCGCGCTTCTCCCAGAATCAATTTGAGAGTGATCTGCCTTCTGCCGCGCAGGATGGTGACGCTGACGGTGTCGCCGGCCTGGTGCTTGTCCATGATGGCGTTGATGTCCTGGGGGTCGGTGACCTCCTGGCCGTCGATGGCTACGATGAGATCTCCGCCGAGCATGATGGGCGTGTTGCCGACGTAGGCCTGCTGATTGCCTCCGTGGAGACCGGCGCGCTCTGCCGCACCGCCGGGAATTACCTTCTGGATGAGGACGCCGGAATCGGCGGCGAGGCCCATTTGCGAAGCCAGGTCGGGACCGATGCCGAAGGAGACGATGCCCAGGGAGGGCCGCTTGACGCGCCCGTAGCGGGTGAGGTCGGCGAGGACGGCTTTAGCGGTGTTGATGGGAATGGCGAAGCCGATGCCGGAGCTCTGATCTGCGCCGTTGGAGGCGATCATGGTGTTGATGCCGATAACCTCGCCGCGGGAGTTGAGCAGCGGACCGCCGGAGTTGCCGGGGTTGATGGCGGCGTCGGTCTGGATGGCGTCTTCAATGGGCGAGCCGCCGGAGCCGCCGATGGTGCGGATGGAGCTGATGATGCCGCGGGTCATGGTGCCGCTGAGGCCGAAGGGATTGCCGATGGCGTAGACCTTCTGGCCGACGGACAGATCGGTGGAGTCGGCCAGCGTGACGGGCTGCAGGTTGGGTGCATCGATCTGCAACAGGGCCAGGTCGTGCGCCCTGTCAGTGCCGACAACCTTGGCGGTGTAGCGGCGCTTGTTGCTGAGCATGACCTCAATGCCGCGGTTGGCGCCCTCGACAACGTGGTAGTTGGTAAGCACGTGGCCAGCGCGGTCGAGGACGAAGCCCGAGCCCTGGCCCTGCTGCGGAACCGCTCCATAAAAGAAGTTGAAGACCAGCGTGGTGGAGGTGATGTTGACCACGGAGGGCAGCACCTTTTTATAGACGGCGATATTGTTCTGCTCTTCCGCATCGTAGGCAGGCGCGGCCTCAGCCTCAGTGAGTTGGAGCGGCGATCCGCTGGCGCTTGCATTGAAGAGAGAGAAGCGGCTCAGCCCCGCGGGAAGATGCGTGGTGAGGAACCAGAATCCACCAACCAGCAGAACAATCACGAGAAACCGGCGCAATTTCATGGCTATTGAACCCAAAGTACCTTCCTTGAAAGTTGTCAGTTATCAGTGGTCAGTTGTCAGCAAAAACCGCCAGCCCCAAGATGGACGGCCCCTGACTAGCAATATGTCTCATCGAGTCTCATCAAATACAAAGCAATTGCCCATACGATGGCGGTGCGCCCGTGTTCCAGAGGGAAGGCGCGGCTGTCACTCCTATTCTAAAGACAACTTCGCCACAGAAATGTTGCTCTCCGTCTTGAGGCGCTGCCACAGCGCGACGACCTGGGCGTGGAGAGCGGGTAAATCTCCATTGTTTTCAATTACGTAGTCGGCCTTTGCCGCTTTTTCAGCATCGGGAATCTGGTGCGCCAGGCGGAGACGGGCATCGGCTGCCGCTGCTGCGCGGCCTGCGCCTTCAGGGCAGATGCGGGCGGCGTAGCGGGCGATCTTGACCTCATCCGGAGCGGTGATGACGACGATGCGGTCAATGCGGCGGCGCCAATCGGCCAGCACGGTCTCCTGCTCGCCGCGCAGGAGGGCATCGCGCTCGACCTCAAAGATGAGCGCCGACTCGACGACGGCCACGGCTGCCGGGTCGCGCTTGAAAACCGTTTCCATCCAACGCTGCTGGGCGGCAATGACCGCCGGATGCACGATGGCATTGAGATCGTTAAGGCGGCCGCGCTGAAAGGCCAGATCGGCAAGGCGGGCGCGGTTGAGGCGGCCATCGGGGTTGAGGACTTCAGGGCCAAAGTGGCGCACAATCGAGGAAAAGACCGGCTGGCCCGGCTCCATGAGCGCGCGGCCGAGGGCATCGGCCTCAATGACCTGTGCGCCGAGGTCGCGCAAGATGGCTGCCACGGTGCTTTTGCCGCTGCCCAGACTGCCGGTGAGGCCGACGCGGAGCATGGCTTACAGGCCTCGCCGCATTTTGGCGGCATGAACCGTGTTGGCCATGAGCATGGCGACCGTCAACAGGCCCACACCGCCGGGGACAGGCGTGTAAGCGCCGGCCAGCTCGAAGGCTTTGGGGTGAACGTCGCCCACGATGGTGGAACCGCGCTTGGCAAAGGTAGCATCGCGCTTGGCGTTACCGGCAAAGAAGCGGTCAAACTCCGCGCGGGTGGAGATGCGGTTGATGCCGACGTCGATGATGGTTGCGCCGGGCTTGACCATCTCCGGCCCGATGTAGCCGGGACGGCCGATGGCGGCGACGAGAATGTCGGCCTGGCGGGTGATGGCGCCGAGGTCGCGGGTTTTGGAGTGACAGATGGTGACCGTTGCATTCTGGTGGAGCAGCAGCATGGCGGCCGGCTTGCCTACCAGGTCGCTGCGGCCGACCACCACGGCGTGCTGACCCGCCATGGGAATGCCGCTGCGCTTGAGAATTTCAATGATGCCCGCCGGCGTGCAAGGCGCCAGCGCCGGGCGGCCCGCCTGCAAGCGGCCGGCATTCACGGGATGGAAGCCGTCCACATCCTTGGCGGGCAGAACGGCATCGAGCAGCGCCTTGGTGTCAACCTGCGCGGGCAGCGGCAACTGGATGAGGATGCCGTCAATCTCGTCGCGGTCATTGAGGGCGGCGATGAGGTCGAGCATCTCTTCTGTGGTGACGGACTCCGGCGGCGTGATGAGGTCGCTGTAGATGCCCAGCTCGGCGCAGGACTGCACCTTGCTGCGGACGTAGATCTCCGATGCGGCCACGTTGCCGACCAGCACCGCCGCCAGTCCGGGCCGAATGCCCTGGGCGGCCAACTGCTTCACTTCTTCCGCTACTTCCTGCTTGATGGCGGCGGCAATGGCCGCGCCGTCGAGTATCTTCGGCATTTTCTCTCCAAGTAGCTATCGTACCAAGCAGATGCTTCTACATAATGTCTCCCGGTATGGGAATTCATTTTGACAGCATTCAGAGGAATCTCACACACAATATTGACAGATATTGCAAATAAATGCGATATAGTACTTGTAGCGTTTGTAGCAGATAGATGCAACTGCAAATCTATACCGAGGGATAATCATGGCGAGCCAAGAGGAGACGACCTGCGTTCCGATCACAGAACAGGATCAGAGAGAGGTCCAGGCGCTCTACGAAGAGCTGCGGAGGGGAGAGGCTAAGTTGGTGGGGCCGGATGGGAGAGCACAGTCTCTTCCACCCAACTTGTACTCTTTTCTGTGCCGGTTACTAGGCGACCTGAAGGCGGGTAAGTCTGTAACTCTGCTCCAGAACGAAGCCGAGTTGACGACGGTAGAAGCCTCAAAGCTTCTTGCTGTGTCGCGGCAATTTCTGATCGGATTGCTCGATCAACATCAGATTCCCTACCACATGGTTGGGACGCACAGGCGCATTTATGCCCGTGATGTTCTGGCCTTCAAAGGCAGGAGAGATTCGGCGCGCCGCAAGACTCTGGACGATCTGGCGCGGGCTGAGTATGAGGAAGGCATCTACGATCAGATTCCAGAGGCGGATCAAGATAAGGCCGGAGAATTGTAGGGTTACCGGGGGAAAGTTGCAATACTTTTCCCCGCACATATTTATTGTTTTCCGTTAAGAGCAAGAGGTTAGAGCCATGATATTGACATCAGACAATGAATATTCCGCCGTTTTAGATACGTGTGTTCTAGCGCCCATGCCGCTCTGCGACATCCTGCTCCGTGGCGCAGAAGAGCCAGCTCTCTATCGGGCTTATTGGAGTGAAGAAACGCTTGCCGAGCTCCATCGGACGCTTCTCAAGATGGGCCGCAGCGAGGAACAGGCGAGCCGTCGCATCAACAAGATGAAGGAAGCGTTTCCGGAAGCTTCCATCCATGTCCCCGCAGGTCTGCTGGCAGCACTGTCGCATCTACCTGACCCATCAGATCGGCACGTAGCTGCCGCTGCAATTCTTGCCAAGGCAGATGTTATTGTGACCAGTAACCTGAAGGACTTCCCGATGGATCTACTGGAGCCTTACCATCTTCTGGTTCACTCGCCCGATGAGTTTCTGTTGCATCAGTACCATCTGAATCCGTGGACGATGCTGGAGAAGCTCGACAACCAGGCAAGCGCTATCGGACAAACCAGGACACGAATCATCGAAAAACTCCAGGTGATGGCGCCACTCTTCGTCAAGGCTGTTTGTGAACAACAGTCCTTATAGACAGTAACGATCGATAATGTAGGGTGTGGCTGTAATTCTTCGATATTCTTTATTCCAAATGATCCGACCCACGGGGTATGCTGGCGGCATGGGATTCGATTGCTCGCGTTTTTCCCGCCTGCAAGTTCTTGTTCTGATTGCCACTGCCGCCATGCTGGCGCACACCGCGCCGGTGTTTGGCGCAACTGCTCAGCCTGCTCCCGCGGTGGTATTGGACGGGCTGGGCAAAGGCACAGCCCCGCTGGACGGCCCCTGGCAGTTCCACTTGGGCGACAACGCGGCCTGGGCTGCGCCGGGGCTGGACGACGCCCAATGGGAACAGCTCAGCGGGGAGAAGACCTGGGGCGCACAGCGCCATCCCAGCTATGAAGGTTTTGCGTGGTATCGCCTCCGCATCTCTCTGACGCCGGCGCCCGGCGCATCGCCGGATTTTGCCTTGATGCTGCCCGGAGTGGACGACGCCTACGAACTCTACTGGAACGGGCAACTGATTGGCCGCAACGGCAAGCTGCCGCCGGGTCCGGTCTGGTATCCGTTCCAGCCGCCGCAGACTTTTGGGCTGGGCCCGGTGCGCAACGGGGTACTGGCTGTGCGCGTGTGGAAGGCGCCGCTCGGTTCCAACGACACCTCGGAACTGGGCGGATTCGAGTCGGTTCCCGTGATCGGGTCTGCCGAGGGGATCGCCGCGGGAAAGGCGGCTATCGATCTTGGTTGGCTGCGCAGCCAGCAGATCAACTTTGCGCTCATATCGTTGAACACCCTGGTGGCCCTGTTGAGCCTGCTGGCCTGGCTGCGCGATCGCCGGCAATGGCTCCTGTTCTGGATGGCAGGCTACACGCTCACGCCGTTGATCAGCCTGCTGCTAACTGGCCTGCGTTTCCCGCTGCCGTCCTCCATTGCGGTCGCTCTGCTGCAGCCGACGTTAATGCTCCAGGACATTTCCTTGTGGTTTGTGCTGCTATGGCTGCTCAAGCTCCAGGAGGACCGTGTGACGGCGCGGTTTACGCGGATTGCCGCCTATGTATTTTGCGCGGCCTTCTCGCTTGACGGCGTTGTGGAGGTTTTCTGGGGCCTGTATGCGCCCCGCCTGCTGCAAATCCTCGATGCGGTTCTGACCGCCGTCTTTACTCCGCTTGAGCTTGTCCCCATTGTGCTGGTGGCTGCCGCCGTTCTCAAGCGCAGCCAACTGGACCGTTCACGCTGGCTGGTGGCGATTTGCGCCTTTGTTACAGAGATGATTTTCGTGGTCCGCAACGCGGCCTCGCAGGGAGTCCGCTTCACACACTGGACCCTGGCGGACAAACTGACCGCGCCGTTGTTCAGGATTCTTGGCAATTCCATCAGCCCGCGCGTACTGGCCAACACGCTTCTGCTGCTCGCCGTCGTCTACGCGGTTTACCGCTATTCCATGGAGGAACGCAGGCGCCGGAACATCATTGCGCAGGAGTTCAGGAACGCACGCGAACTGCAGCAGGTTCTGGTGCCGGAGACGCTGCCCACGCTGCCCGGCTTTACGCTGACCAGCGCCTACCGGCCGGCACAGGAGGTGGGTGGCGACTTCTTTCAGATCATCCCCATCGACGGAGGCTCGACGCTGGTCATTCTGGGCGATGTAAGCGGGAAGGGACTGAAGGCAGCCATGGCCGTTTCGCTGATTGTGGGCGCGGCGCGGATGGTGGCGGAGTTCACTTCCAGCCCGGCGGAGATCCTGGCCGGCCTGAACCGCCGGCTTTACGGCCGCTTGCAGGGAGGCTTTGCCACCTGCGTGGCGATGCGGCTGGATCCCGACGGCACTTGCGTAATTTCGAGCGCCGGCCATCCCGCGCCTTACTTGAACGAGCGCGAGTTAAACCTGCCGGGCGCGCTGCCGCTGGGTCTGCTGGTGGCAAGCACGTACGAGGAAATTACCTTCAGCCTGCAGGGCGGCGACCACTTTGCTCTGTATACGGACGGGTTGCTGGAAGCCCGCAACCAAGCCGGAGAACTGTACGGATTCGAGCGTCTTGAATCCCTCTTCAACAGCAAATCCACCGCCGCTGAAGCTACAGAAGCCGCAGTCGACTTTGGCCAGGACGACGACATCACGGTGTTGACGTTCACGCGCCTGGTTGCCGGGTAAGAGCCGGCGGTCTGCCGGTGAGTCAGCCGTAACTCATAGATTTGCAGCGGAGGCATCGAGTTTTGGCGCACGCTTGATGCGCGGCGGAAGGTCTGCGTCACACCGTCTTGTGATTTACCTCACATACAGTCATTAGATAATGTCCTGTACTGTCATGCCTACCAAGAGTGTTCCATATCACATTGGCTTGGGTTGCGAGCCTTGGGGATGGGGCATTACGGAGACAGGGTTTGATGAGCACTTTCAAGGATGCAGGACATCTTTTCCGGTTTGCGGGGCTGTTTGTGCTCGCATTCCTGGTGTTTCTAGTGGTTCGCCACTATGTTGTCCCGAAAAGTTTTGGCCAGTATGGTCACTATCGCGGGGCGGCCATTGGTGAGATTGCCTCTCACCCGGCCAAGTTTGCCGGGCACGAGACCTGCGAGGGCTGCCACGCGGATGTGGCAGACAGGAAGAAGGCCGGCAAGCATGCGCACGTTAATTGCGAAGCCTGCCATGGGGCGATCTACCAGCGCTTGCCTGTTCCCGAGCAACCCAAGCCGAACCTCTACGAGCGATTTGTCGCCCTGGTCATTCACCCGATGCCGCCGGACCCGCCGCTGCTTCGCCATGCCGAGGACCCGACATCAGTCAAGCCGGAACTGCCGGATACGGCCGTGCTTTGCATCCGCTGTCACACGGCCAGCGCGGCCAAGCCCAAGGGCTTTCCGCAGGTTGTGCCCGCGGACCACTATGCAGGCGCGCCGTGCGGAAGTTGCCATCAACCGCATTCTCCGGCGATGGATGCAGGAGGTGTGAAATGAATCTTTCCCGACGCCAAATGCTTGTTCTGTTGCCGGCCGCGGCCGTTGCATGGAAGGCCGTGCTTGCCGGAACCCCGGAAGACTCGCCGAACTACAAGATGACCGATCACTGGTGGGGCATGTTGATCGATATTCCCAAGTGCATCGGTTGCGGCAACTGCGTGCGCGCCTGCCAGACGGAGAACGATGTGCCGGACGGGTACTTCCGGACGTGGGTGGAGCGCTATCACGTGACGGACGAAGATATGGTCAGCCCCGAAGTGATCTCGCCCGATGGCGGAAAGGAAGGATTTCCCGTTGCCGCGGAAGACGCGGGGAAGTACTTCTTTGTTCCCAAGATGTGCAATCACTGCACCGATTCGCCGTGCACGCAGGTGTGCCCGGTGGGCGCGACCTTTGTGAGTCCGGATGGGGTGGTGCTGGTGGATCAGAAATACTGCCTGGGCTGCGCCTACTGCGTGCAGGCCTGCCCGTACGGCTGCCGCTACATTCATCCGAAGAAGGACGTCGCGGACAAGTGCACGCTCTGCTACCACCGGATTACCCAGGGACTTACGACCGCCTGCTGCGAGGCCTGCCCCACCGGCGCGCGCCAGTTGGTTGACCTGAAGGATCCCAAGGACCCGATCCACGAGTTCCTGAAGACCCACAGCGTGCAGGTATTGAAGCCGCAGATGGCGACGGGCGCAAAGGCCTACTACTACGGCCTGGACGGATCGGTACGTTAGGAAGAGCGGCTATTAGCTTTTAGCCGTTAGCTTCCAGCTTGTTTTCGTGCAGATTGAGGATTCTGGCTTCTGCCCAGAGACTAGGGGCTGAAAACCGGAACCATGGGAGTCAGAAACTAAAGGCTAAGAGCTAAAAGCTAGGAGCTGAGTTATGAGTGGTGTTGAAGGCTTCATGTATCCGAACGAGGTCGGGCTCCAATGGAGCGTGCTGATCGTGCTGTACCCGTTCATCACGGGATTGGTGGCCGGCGCATTCATTCTGGCGTCGCTGGTGCGCATCTTCCGGGTCCATGCCATTGAACCCACTTACCGGCTGGCGCTGCTGACGGCGCTCTCGTTTCTGCTGGTAGCGCCCTTGCCGCTGCAGTTGCACCTGGGGCACCCGGAGCGCTCGCCGGAGATGTACTTTACTCCGCACAGCACCTCGGCCATGGCGATGTTCGGCTATGTGTACCTGTGGTACCTGATGGCCGTTCTGGTGTTGGAGATATGGCTGGACTACCGGCGCGAGATCGTGCTTTTGTCGCAATCGAGCAAGGGCCTGCTGCGGCTGATTTACAAGGTCATGACGCTGGGCTCAAGCAACATCAGCGAGCGCTCGCTGGCCATTGACGACCGGGTGGGCTGGATCGTGACCCTGATCGGCATACCGTCAGCTTTCATGCTGCACGGCTACGTTGGGTTCATCTTCGGCTCCATCAAGGCCAATCCCTGGTGGTCGTCGCCGCTGATGCCGGTGGTGTTCATTTTCTCGGCCATGGTGTCGGGTATTGCCGCGGTGATGCTGCTCTACATGGTGGTGACCAAGCTGCGCGGGCTGCATATCGACGTGCACTGCGTGGACTCCATTGCGATGTACCTGTTCTATATCTTCATCATCGATTTCAGCCTGGAGATGCTGGACCTGATTCACCGCATCTACGAGGCCGACGAATCGTTCCGCAGCCTGAACTTCATGGTCCACACGCAGCTCTACATTCCGCACATCGTCATTCAGATTTGCCTGGGCACGCTGACGCCGATTATTTTGCTGGGCATCACGCAGGTGGTGAAGCTGCCGGAGATTGTGCGCAAGCGCATCTATGCGGTGGCCGGGTGCCTGACGCTGGTCGGCATCTTTGCCATGCGCTGGAACGTGGTGATCGGCGGCCAGTTGTTCTCAAAGAGTTTTCTAGGGTACACGACCTACAAAATGAGCCTGGTGACACGGGAGGGGCTGCTGGTGGCGATATTCCTGACCATTCTGCCCTTGTTCTTCCTGTGGGTGCTCGTCAAGCTGCTGCCTCCGTGGCCTGAAAAGAGCTTGCCCGAAGCAGTGGCGGCGGATTAAGCGCACGTACATTTTCAATTTCGGGTGGAAGTCATGAACGATCTTCCCGATGCATTAACCCGGCTCACCACGCGCCTGGAAACCCTGGAGCAGCGGGTCTATGCTCTGGAGCATCCATCCGAGGAGCCCAGTGCGCAACCTGTGCCGGAGTTTCGTCCGGCGGTAGCGGACGCGTCTGGCGAAACGCCCTCCTTTGCCATGTTGGGCGGAGCGTTTCCGGTGCTGGGCAAGGCCATGCTGGGCATTGCGGGAGCTTACCTGCTGCGGGCGGTGGCGGAATCCAGTTCGCTTCCCAAGCTGGCGGTTGCGGCGGTTGCCATTGCCTACGCGATTCTGTGGCTGGCGGCCGCGACGCGCGTACGTGGCGGAGCCTGGTTCGCCAGCACAACGTATGCATGCACCTCCGCATTGATTCTTGCTCCCATGCTGTGGGAACTGACGCTGCGCTTCAACGTGCTTCCGGTTCCGATGGCCGCCGGAGTACTCAGCGGATTTGTGGTGGCCGCAACCGTGCTGGCGCGGAAGCCGGCACTCACCCCGGTTGTTTGGGTGGCCAATGCCGCAGCGGCTGCAACAGCCCTGGCATTGGCGATTGCTACGCACGAGTTCGCGCCCTTCATTGCAACACTTCTGCTGATGGCGATTCTCTGCGAGTACGCTTCGCTACGCAATCGCGGCCTGGGCGTGCGCTCGCTGGTGGCTGCGGCAGCCGACCTGGGCGTATGGGGGCTGATCTACATCTATTCCAGCCCGCAGAGTACGCGTGCGGATTATCCGGTTCTGGGCACAGCGGCGTTGCTTGCGCCCGGCTTTATTCTGTTTCTGATTTTTGCGGCAAGCGTGGCTTTCAAGACTGTGTTCGAGCAGAAAAACATTACATGCTTTGAGGCGATCCAGGTCATGATCGCCTTCCTGCTGGCTGCCACCGGCTTTCTTTATTTTGGTCCACCCGCAGCCACTGCCCTGTTGGGCGTCTTCTGCCTGGTTTTGTCAGCGGCAAGTTATGCGGCCGTCTATCTCCGCTTCGACCGCATGACGGAACTCCGCAACTACAAAGTGTTTGCCGCGTGGAGCGCAGCGCTGTTTCTGGCCGGCAGCTTGCTGTGCCTGCCGCCGATGGGACAAGCGGCGTGCCTGGGCGTGGCAGCGGTTGTGACAACTGTACTGGGCGCCCGGCTGAGCCGGCCGGCGCTTGAGTTTCACGGCATGGTTTACCTGCTGGCGGCGGCAGTGGTCTCCGGTCTGCTGAATTATGTGTTTCTCGCGTTGGCCGGTACGCTTGCCGGCGCGCCGGCGTGGAGCGTGTACGTGGTTTCAGCATGCGCGGCGGTCTGCTATGCAGCCGTGAAGCCCTGTTCCAGGGAGACTTGGAAAGAGCATCTCTTCCATTTTGTTTCAGCATCTCTGGCGTTTGCCGCGGCGGCGGCGCTGCTGGTGAACGGCCTGGTGGGCCTGACGTCGCTCCGCATGATTCCCGAGGCCCATCATCTGGCCTTCATCCGCACGCTGATCATTTGCGCGGCAGCGCTTGCCCTGGCTTACGGAGGCGCGCATTGGCGGCGCATGGAACTGACGCGGATGGGCTACGCAACGCTGGGACTGGTTGCGGCCAAGCTGGTGTTTGAAGACCTGCGCCACGGGCACCTGGAGTTCATTGCAGCGTCCATTTTTCTGTTTGCCATTACGCTGATCGCGGTTCCCCGCATTGCGCGCATGGGGCAGAAAGTGTGATTGAGTCCGCTGACAAAAATCGACGATTTCCGCCGGCAGAGACAGAACCCCCTGGTCCTGCTTGCCTCTGGTGACGATTTTGCCGGCCGGTAGCAGCAACGGCAGCCTGGTGCGATTGACCAGAATCAGCCTGTAGCTCTCAAAAGTTTACGTGTATTCCGAAAATGCTCTAAATTTGAGATCGCAAATGACCAGGGAATGGTTTGGTTCAGTGCAGAAGGAAGGACCTGGCAAGCGCAATAAATATTGGCTTCACGCGCATTCCGGCACATGAGTTTTTTCACATCATCGCCGGGTGTTGCGGCGGCAAGACTTAGCGTTGATTATTCTTTTCGACGCGCATTCTCATTCGTTAGTACGCAGCCCCTTTGAGTCTTCGCAGCAATCGATTCCCACTACAGAAAAGCGTCCTTTGTGCCGACATAGTTCTTGTCTGCTCAAGAGCGATTGCAGGCATCGCAGCCGGCGCCGATCTTGCGGCAAACGGCCAGGCCGTATCGAAATCAGAATGCAAATCGGGGAAGAAGGGGGCTCTGACAGTGCCTTTCGAGAGGCAAAGCGAGAAGGTGGCCAAACTGCCCTGGGCGCATCTGCGCCTGCCGCCGTTTCCCCAGGTCGCGATACGGGTGCTGCAACTGGCCAACGATGAGAATGTTCAGTTGCACCAACTGTGCGATTTGATCTCAACCGATCCCGCATTTGCCAGCGAAGTTCTGACCATTGCCAATTCCATTCTGTACGCGCCGCGCTTCCCAGCGAGCAGCGTCCTGCAGGCCATCGCCGTGCTGGGCGCAAATCACCTGCAGGGAATGTGCCTGACGGTTGGCGTGCGAGCCTACCTGGGAAAGACGCTGAATCTGCCTGCCATGCGGCACCTGTGGCGGCACAATCTGGCGTGCGCCATGATTGCCCAGGAGTTGGCTTCCATGGGATTTCTGGACAAGGACGTTGCCTATACGTCGGGCATCCTGCACGACATTGGGAGATTTGCGCTGGCGGTCATCCAGCCGAAGGAGTACGCCGCCCTGCTGGAGACGCATCGCGGCAGTGCCTGTAGCATTCTCGAAAAGGAACAGGAGTTATTCGGTTGGGACCACTGCGAGGCGGGGCAGAAGCTGATTGCAAGCTGGAAGCTGCCGTCCGACTTCACGGCCATTGTCTGCGAGCATCATCAGCCCCAGCAGCAGGATCGCGCCTGGGGCATGACGGAGTTGATCAAGGTCAGTTGCCGAATGGCAGATACGGTGGGCTTTCCCGCATTCCAGGGGTGCGAGGTGACGCCGTATCCCTTACTGCTGGGCGAGCTTCCCGACCGGGAGCGCAAGCAGTTCCATCCCGAAGTGGAAACCCTGGCCAACGAAGTGACCAATAACATCCATGCGGTCGAGTCCGTTTGACGGCCTGCCTTGACGAGGCGGCAACCTGACTGCGCGAGCCCGCTCCGGATGAGCCTTTGCGCCGCGCGTACTTTACATAGACTCCCGTACCTTCTTCGCATATGCTGATTCGTGACCGCGGCGGGTGGAATTTGCGCGGTATGGGAGAAGACGGTATGCGAGGAACGCGTTGGGCATTGGCCTTGTTGTTGTGCGTGGGAGCGATTGGTGCGCGGGCGCAGAGCGGCTCCGATGGATTGATTTTTCCGCCGCTGTCGAGTGGTCATGCGCTGCCCGGAACCGAACGCTACAACCATGCATCAACGCTGGTGGAACTGAAAGGCGGCGATCTGCTGGTTGCCTGGTTCAATGGGCTCGGTGAAGGCGATCCGAATGTGGTCATCCGCGGCTCGCGGTTCAGTAATGGGAAGTGGAGCGATCCGGTGGAGTTGGCGCGCGCCGATCATCTTGCGTGCTGGAATCCCGTGCTGTTTCACACCAAAGACGGACGGCTCTGGCTCTATTACAAGTACGGAACCACGCCGCGTACCTGGTTCGGAGCGCGCAAGTGGAGCACCGACGAAGGGCGGACCTGGAGCGCGGAGGAGAAGCTGCCGGACGGAATTCTGGGGCCCATCAAGGACAAGCCGCTGGTGATGAGCGATGGCACAATCGTGAGCGGATCGTCGGTGGAGAAGGAGCAGGACGCGCCGGAGCTTGGACGCTGGTCGGCATGGATCGAGCGCTCCACGGACAACGGGGCCAACTGGACAAAGTTCGGGCCGGTCACGCTCTCTGAAAAAATGGACGTGCCCGATGCCAGCGCACCGCCAACCGCGCGGCCAGCAAAGACGATCGGCATTATTCAGCCGGCCGTGGTGCAACTGAAGGGCAAGCATCTGCGCTTCTACGCGCGGTCGCAGTCCAAGGCAAAGAAGATTGCGGTATCGGATTCCTTTGACGCAGGCAAGACCTGGAGCGAGCTGCACTACATCGACCTGCCGAATCCGAATTCAGGCATCGACGCGGTGCGTTTGCGCGATGGCCGGATTGTGCTGGTGTTCAACAACAGCACGAACAGGCGGACTCCTCTGAACCTGGCCGTGAGCCGGGACGGAGAGCACTTCAAGATCTTCAAGACGCTTGAAGATGTGCCGGGACAGTATTCGTACCCCGCCATCATTCAGGCAAAAAATGGAGACCTGGTCACGAGCTACTCTTGGCGCACGGAAACCATCAAGTGCGTCCGGGTGCCGTTGGCAGAGGTCCCGCAGAATTAAAGTACTATTCATGCGGCGGAGGCGGGCGGCGATCCGCCTCTGCGCGTAATTTCCGAGCCCTGTCGAATCCTGATTTTCCGCTGCAATCTCAAGAGATGCAGCCGGCTTTAAACACGTTGCAGCCCTCTTTTTTGCGGCAACGGAAGCGCCGCAGGAACTTGGCCGGGCGATTTACTATCGTTGATGGACGCCGAAGCAAGGATTCCGGAAGGCGGGAGCCAGATCGCGGCGCTGCAACTGACCGCAATCGCCAACCGAACTCTGGTCCCTGACCTTTTTGAAACACTCCGGGGACTTACTCTGTTCCAGTCCGATTTCTTATTGACCCGAAACTCAGGAGCATTCCGTTGCCCATATCGCCTGTTCGCTGTTCTCAAGCGCTGCTAGTTGTTTTGTTGTTCTCGCTTCCAGCTCTTGCACAGAAAATCGTTCCCGATTTCAAGACAGTTCCCGACCACAAAGCCATTTCCGATCACACCGGCGACGTGGACCCATTCATCGGCGTGGACTGGGGCGGCAACACGTTTGTCGGGTCGGCGATTCCCTTCGGCATGGTCAAGGTGGGACCGGACATGGCGACATTCGACGGCCGGCGATCGGGCTTCGGCTACTCCAGCCACGGCGTCATTCTGGGCTTTTCACAACTGCACCTGAGCGGCGCGCAAGGCAAGTACGGCAACATCCTGGTGGCGCCGGTGACCGGGCCGCTGGACATTTTGAACATCAAGAGCCCGCGCACGGACGAGGTAAACACGCTGGGCTATTACCGGTCGCAGCTCTCGCGCTACAACATCAAGGCAGAGGTGACCAGCTCTCGCCGGATCGGATTCCATCGCTTCACTTTTCCCGCTTCCGCGCAATCGCACCTGACCGTGAATGTTGCCTCCGCGCTCGGTCTCGGCATGGGTCCGGAAGACCAGCGCTTTCTGGGCGCGGAGGTGCATGTGACCTCCAACCACGAGGCACAGGGCATTGCGCGTTTTACCGGCGGATGGAACAAGGGCGGCGAATACGACGTCTACTACTACCTGGTTCTGGATACGCCGGCCGACGCGGTGCGGACCTGGACCGGCGCAACGCTCTCGCCGGATAAAGACGCAGCGGTCGCGACCGCAAAGCCTATCGGCGCCAGCTTCGACTTCAAGACCCATGCGCACCAGGTGGTGCAGGTGAAGGTGGGCATCTCGTTTATCAGCGCCGAGCAGGCGAAACAGAATGTGCAGCAGGAGGTTCCCGGCTGGAACTTCGATGCGGTGCACGCCGCCAGCCTTGCGCTGTGGAGAGCGGAGCTGGCCAAGCTGGACCTGAAGGGTGCGACCGCATCGCAGCGGCGGCAGCTTTACACGGCGATGTACCACATCATGTTGATGCCGACGGACCGCACGGGCGAGAACCCCGGCTGGAAATCCACTGAGCCTTACTACGACGACTTCTACACCGTGTGGGACACGTATCGCAGCTCCAGTCCGCTGCTGACGCTGATTTCACCCGATCGCCAGCGCGACATTATCCGCTCTTTGATCGATATCTATCGTCACGAAGGCTGGATGCCCGACGGGCGCAGCGGCAACGTCACCGGGCGCACGCAGGGCGGCTCGAACTCGAACGTGGTGATCGCCGATGCGTTTGTGAAAGGCATGAAAGGCATCGACTACGAGACGGCGTTCCAGGCGATGGTGCATGACGCCGAAGTGCCGCCCCCCAACGCGCAGAAGGAAGGCCGCGGCGGACTGAAGGACTACAACGAGCGGGGTTTTGTTACTCTGGCCGCCGAGCGCTCCGGTTCGCGCACGGTGGAGTACGCCTACGACGACTACGCCATCTCCGAGGTGGCCTGCGGACTGGGCAAGACGAAAGAGGCAGCGCTCTACGCCGGGCGCGCGCACAACTTTGAGAACCTGTTCGACACCAGCCTCAACTACATGGGCTTCAAGGGCTTTCTGCGGCCGCGCAATGCCGATGGCACCTGGGCCGCGCCGTACTATGTGGTGCGCGGCACCTGGCCGGACTTCTTCTACGAGGGCGACCTGTGGACCTACTCGCTCTACGCGCCGCAGGATATGCGCCGCCTGATCCAGCTGGCCGGCGGCAATGAGGCGTTCTTGCAGCGGATGGATTTCATTTTTGCGCGCGGCCACTTCGACGTGACCAACGAGCCGGGCTTCCTGATGCCCACGCTCTACAACTACGCCGGACGGCCGGACAAATCCGCGGACATTGTGCGTTACCTTCTGGAGAAGGCATTCACCGACTCGCGCGCGGGCATTCCCGGCAACGACGACTCGGGCGCCATGTCGAGCTGGCTCATCTTTGAGACGCTGGGCATTTACCCGGTGGCCGGCGAGGATGTTTACCTGATCAGTTCGCCCAGTATTCCGGACGCGTCGCTCTCGCTGGGCAACGGAAAAAAGCTGCACCTGATTGCGAAGAACCTGGACCACGACGGCCTGAACCGCTACGTGCAGTCGGTAACGCTGAACGGAGTGGACTTGCCCAATGCGTGGTTCCGTCACGACCAGATCAAGAACGGCGCAACGCTGGTGTTTACCATGGGCTCGGCGCCGACGAAATGGGGCCAGGCAACGCCGCCGCCGTCGATGAGCGACCCCGGATACCAGGGCTGCCCGGCCGCGGCACAACCGGCCCGGTAGGGCCACGGAATTCAATTCAGCAAAGGACACTCCCATGCTTCCACGTCATTGCAGCAACTTCTCTTTCTTCGCCCTGGCCGCAGCGCTGGGCAGCCTGCTTGCAGCCGCTCCGCTTCAGGCGCAGGCGGGCTCGAGCGCGCTGAAGCTCAACCAGATCCAGGTCATCGGCAGCCATAACAGCTACCACGCGGGCATTGCGCCCAACGAGGTAAAGGTGTGGCAGGTCAAGAATCCCGAGGGATTCAAAGGTCTGGACTACCGGCACCAGCCGCTGGCGCAGCAGTTTGACAGCGGCGTCCGCCAGATTGAGCTGGATGTCTACTCCGACAGCAAAGGCGGGCTCTACGCGCATCCCAATGGTCCGAAGACGGTGGCCGCGGCGCATCTGCCCCCCGACCCGAATTTCGATCCCGACGGGGTGATGCTGAAGCCCGGCTTCAAAGTGATGCACATGCAGGACGTGGACTATCGCAGCGTATGCCAGCCGTTCACCACATGCCTCAAACAAATCCGCACATGGTCGCACGCGCATCCGCGCCACCTTCCTCTCTTTATCCTGGTGGAAACCAAGGAGGAACAGCCAAAGCCGCCATTTCAGGTCGTCGTGCCTGAGCCGTTTACTTCCAGCGTCTTCGATGCGCTGGACGCGGAGATTCGCTCTGTTTTTCCCGCGAAGGAACTGATCACTCCGGACGATGTGCGCGGCAGCTACGACACGCTGAACCAGGCAGTGCTGGCCGGCAACTGGCCCACGCTGGCCAGCGCGCGCGGCAAGATTATTTTCCTCATGGATCAGCGCCCTGTGGGGCCCATCTATCTTGAAGGGCATCCCTCGCTGCGCGGCCGCGTTCTGTTTACCAACGCCGCCCCCGGCCAGCCGGACGCAGCGTTCATCGAGCGCAACGACGGGCCTCCCAGCGAAATTACTGCCTTGGTGCGCCAGGGTTATCTGATCCGCACGCGCACCGACGACAGCACCAGGGAAGCGCGCAACAACGACACGGCCAGGCGCGACGCGGTGATGGCCAGCGGAGCGCAGATTCTGAGTACGGATTACCCGGTGAACGAGCCCGGCAGATGGGCGGGACACTACGTGGTCACGCTGCCCGGCAAAGCCCCGGCGCGCGGCAATCCGGTGAACGCGCCGGAAGTGTACAAAGGCAAATCGCTGCAGTAAGCAGCTGTCATTTTGTGATTGAGGAACAGAATATTTTGCAGTTCACCGGGGCGATGCGAGAGTGCATCGCCCCGGTTTTTTCTATGCCTTAATTTGCTTGGTGCAAACTCAGCCGTTACATGCCGCCCTTGCCGAGCAGGATGCCGATGCCGTAGGTGACAGCGCCTTCCAGAGCGCCGACGATGGTCATTTCCATGCCAGAGGACCACCAGGAGCGGACGGTGATAAGGCTCTTGGCTGCACCGACGGCGAAGTGGGCGGCGAGGGAGATGACGGCGGCGGCGATGACGGCCTCAATGCCGCTGAGAAAGAAGAAAGGAATGATGGGAATGGAAGCGCCGATGGCCGTGGAGAGCGCGCCGGAGCCGGCTGAAACCATGGGATTGGCCAGCGACTCTTCAGAGGAGCCGAGCCGCTCGCTGGCCAGGGCGCGGAGCAACTGGTCAGGGTCATTGGCGATGTGGTTGACCATGTGGTGGGCGTCTTCCTCGGGCAGGCCCTTGACCTGGTAGTAGAGGGAGAGGAGTTCGCGGGCCTCGGGGCCGTTCATCTGGATGGCTTCGCGCTCGCGGGCCACCTCGGCCTGGTAGATTTCGCGTTCGCTTTTGGCGGCCAGATACGCGCCGGAGCCCATGGAGAGCGCGGAGGCGATCATGCCGGAGAGGCCGGCCAGGAGCACGTATTTGCTGTCGCCGGCAGTGGCGCCGGAGACGCCGGAGACGATGCCGAAGATGGCGCCGAGTCCGTCGTTGACGCCGTAGATGGCGTCGCCGATCCAACTGCCGGGCTGCTTGCGGCCCTGGGCGCGCTTGGACAGCATCTCTTCCAGCACGGCCCTGGCGTCAATGCGGGGCGCGCCGGCCGGGGCGGCGTAGTGGCCGCGGATGAGCGAACCGAGCTCGCGGTAGTGGTCCTTTTCGTCTTGAATGACGTGATCGAGAATGGCGATGGAGCCTTCGTCGCCCAGGGCCTTGAGCTGCTCGCCGTAGCTGGCGATGTGGCGGCTCTCCTCGATTTCAAGCCGGCGCAGGGCCATGCGCACGCCGCCGGCGCGGTTGGCCAGCGAGTCAGCCTCGCCACCGGGACTGCCGCGGTAGACAGGCTCGGTACCGCCCAGTTCGAGGATGCGGCCGTGCCACAGGGCGGCGTGCTCCCACTCGGCGCCGGCCAAATGGCGCAGCACCTGGGCGCGCACCGGGTCAGTGTCGCGGTCGGCCAGGGTCTGGTAGGTGTGGAAGGCCTCGACTTCAGCCTGCCAGTTGCCCTCCAGGGCCGCCAGAACCTTCTTCAGCTTGGCACTGCTCAAAATGGGGATGGGCATATCTCTCCTTGCGTTTCTATGAGGATACGGTATTTTTGCCTGCCGCGGATGCCCTGGCGCAGTGGTTTGCAGCTGCCACTTCCCCAGCACAGGGTTTGCCGTATAGTGTTGTGTGCAGTAAAAGAGCCGGAATTCCGGGCAACACGTTCTTGAGGAAGCGGGGAAAAATTTTCCATGGCAGCAGAAACCAAGCAATCGTCGGCGCTGACGTCGTCGGGGTACCTGATCCCGTTCATTATCGTCACCGGGCTGTTTTTCATCTTCGGGTTCATCACCACCCTGAACATGGCGCTGGTGCCTCACCTGAAGTCGATCTTCGACCTCAAATACGGGCCGGCCATGCTCGCCGACTCCGCGTTTTTCCTTGCCTATTTTGTGTTTTCCTCTCCCAGTTCAAAGCTGATTGAGTGGATCGGCTACAAGCGCACCATGGTCGTTTCCCTCTTCATCCAGGTGGTGGGCTGCCTGTTGTTTATCCCGGCGGCCAAGCTGGTCAGTTTCCCGCTGTTTCTCACCGCGGTCTTTATCGTGGGAGCGGGCGTGACGGCTCTGCAGACTTCGGCCAATCCTTATGTCGCCATCCTGGGACCCGAGCATAGCGCGCCCATTCGTCTTACCCTGGCGCAGGCGTTCAATTCCATCGGCTGCACCATCGCTCCGATTGTTGCCGGTGCGTTCATCCTGTCCGATCCCACCAAGATCATCTCCAAGGCGGCAATTGCAGACACCGTGCGGGTACCTTACCTGCTCATCGCCGGCGGCCTGCTTCTGCTGGGCCTGGCTGTGGCCTTCATGCACCTTCCCCAGATCACCGAGACGCAGTCCTTCCGTCCCGGCAAAGAGGGCGACCCCATCCTGAGCCGGAGCATCTGGAGCTACAGGCATACGGTTCTGGCCACGGTGGGCATCTTCCTCTATGTGGGCGTGGAAGTGGGCCTGGCCTCGATCGCGGTGAACTACTTCAAGTCGCAGGGCATGAGTTCGCTGAGTACCGCCTCGTTCCTGGTGTCGCTCTATTGGCTGGGCGCGATGGTGGGCCGTCTGCTGGGTTCCTGGATTCTGACCCGGGTTGCGTCAGGAAAACTGCTGGGCATTTTTGGCTTTGCCGCGGCCGCTCTGATTACCCTGTCCATGTTCTCCAGCGGGCAGGTGGCCATCTGGACCCTGGTGCTCTGTGGATTCTTCAACTCGATCATGTTCCCCAACATCTTTACGCTGGGCATTGCCGGACTGGGACCAATGACCAGCAAGGGCTCGGGCATGATCATGACCGCGTGCGTGGGCGGAGCGGTGGTTCCCTACCTCATCGGCGCTCTGGCCGACAGGGTTGGCATTCAGAACGCGTTTGTTCTGCCGGTGATCTGCTACCTCTATATCGCCTACTACGGGCTGTGGGGATCGAAGCCCACACGCAGGATTACGGCGTAAGGCTGGTTGGTGATCGATTGCAAAGGCCCTTTGGCGCAGGCTGAAGGGCCTTTGTCTCTTGGGGAACAGGTTTCAGAATAAATTGGGCCTAGAATTGCATAGGAATTCTGCATGAAACATGAAGCAAAACCGCGCAAACCGAGCCTGCTGTTGGCCGTCGCGATTGCGTTTGTTGTGCTTCTGCTGATCTTGCGGCTGTTTGTATTTGTGTATGGACATGGGCGGCACAGGTTTCAAGGGGCCGGAGATGGAACGCATGTTTCCCTGGCTTCGCTTTGCTTGAGGCAGGACGCGGCCAGCGGCAATCTGCGACCGGCCGCTGCGGCAAACCTGGAGGTGCAGTTGTGAATTTGTTGCGCGATTTGTTTCACCGCTTGCGCCTGGCCCGCGGCTGGGTTGTGGCGCAGTTTGCCGTTACGCTGGGGTTGATCCTGCTGGGGTTTGTCTGGACGAATCTGCCCGATGAGCACGTGTGGCAGGTGGCGCTGATCCTGCTGATCCTGGTGCTGCTGGGCATCTCAGCGCTGGAGTTGCAGGCCGGGACGATGCGCGGCCTGGCGGACGACGACGGGAAGCGGGTGAAGCTGGTCTGGGGCGCGCTTACGCTTCTGGTGTGGATCGCGATGGCCTGCGCCTTCTGGGCGGTGCTGGACTGGTGCGATGTGCAGATTCCGCAGTGGGCGGGGTACCTGAGCGCGCAGTCTCCGGCCGGAGCGCGGGGTTCGCTGTTTTCGTTCGCACACGTCTACGTGGGCTTGCAGTGCGTGGAGTGGGTGTTGCGCTGGGTAGTTCTGCCCGCCAAGTGCATTCCCTATGGAATCGCGAGCGCCCAGTGGGGATGGCGGCTGCCCGTGCGCAGGATTCTGCGGCTGCTGTGGAACTGGCGCTGGTGGCTGGGCGTGCTGCTGGCAGTTATGGTGGGCGTGGCGCTGCCGGCCTGCTTCCTTGCCGGATCGGAATCCGAGCCGATTTGGTTTGTTGTGCTGAAACTGGCCGCGGCTTACCTGCTGGGAGTGGGCAGTTGGGTTCTGTTGCTGGGCTGGGCGGCTACGCTGTTTGGCCGCGAAGTGCCGCCGAAGGAAGAATCGCTGGTGGCTGTTCCTGTGCTTGCCGGGCAACCGGAGGGTTCACGGTCCGCCGCGGTTGAGATTCCGCCGCCGGACGAGGTTCCGCCGCACGAATAAGGCTGCCTGGCGAGAGCAGACTATGACTGGACTTGATCCCTGCTCTGCCCGGCCTGCCAGGCTTTGACGAACTTCCAGTGGATATAAACCGAGTGGTTCAGATGCTGGACGAGGCCTTCGCGGCCGTCCAGAAAGCCCAGCCGGAAAACGTAGTTGTAAATAAAAGTCGCCGCCGGATTGAGAACCGCGTTGCAGAGAAATGCGGCAAGAGACGTGCTGCGGCGGCCCTTGTTCGCCAGCAACTGCGCGCCTTCAGAGCTATAGCGGTTCATGTGCCCAATGTACTCTTCGAGCGTGGGGTAACAGTGGTGGACCAGGTGGCCCTTGAGCAGGCCCACCGGTCCCGCCGCCTTCAGCGTTTCGTGGACGGGACGCTCCTCAAACAGCGCAGAGCCCTTGCGGAAAAGACGCAGCTTGGGATCGGGCCAGTAGCCGCCGTGGCGCAACGGCCTGCCCAGGAAATGATTGAGCCGCGGAATGCGGTAGGCGCTGAACGCCGGTTCGTTCTCGAGCAGGACGGCAATTTCCCGCGCCAGTTCCGGGCTGAGCTCCTCGTCGGCGTCGAGCGACAAAACCCAGTCTCCGGCCGCATGCGCGATGGCGGAGTTTTTCTGCGCGGCATAACCCTTCCACGGCTCCGCGAAGACGCGCGCACCTGCAGAGCGGGCGATCTCCAGCGTGTTGTCGGTCGATCCCGAGTCCACGACGACCACCTCCGGGGCGAACTCCGGGACGCTGCGCAGGCTGGCGAGCGTGCGAGGCAGGTTGGCCGCCTCGTTCATGGTGATCATGGCTACGGATAAGCTCTTGCGCATCGACCCAAGCATAAACCGGTTGAGCAGGCTCGTGGAGGAATGATGGGCAGATGATCGCTGGGAGGTGATTGACCGTGAAAAGCAGCGATTTCCGGTGCGAAAAACGACGATTTTGGAGCAAAAAACGGCATTTTGGGCTAAAAAAGGGCCAAAATCGAGGGTTTGTGGTTACCAGTTGGTTAATAGGAATAAAATGTAAGTTATTCATTATAAGGATGTTGTAAAAAATGAAGGGATGAAAAAGTGCATAAAAAACGCTAAAAAATAAATTTGGGACCGTTTGGTACGGACCGGCCAGATCCCTGACACAAACCCGATCGCTCCTCCAGTATGCGTCAAGGGAAGGTAATTATGTGCAACAGGCAGGAAACAGACGACGAGGTTTGGTTAGTCGCATTGACAATACAGAAACGATATAGGGACGGCGGAACGGCCCGAGAATAGCAACCCAAAAGGAATTGAAGCGATTGCGGGAGAAAAACAACCGCAGTCATACATGGCCCTACAGGCCACCCAAGACCATAAAGATTCGACGGTTCTTGCTGATCCAAATCTAAAGGACTTAGCCGAATCTTTAGGGCAGATCCTTCGACTCCCTGCGCTGCGCTACGGCCGCTCAGGATGACAGTTCATATTGCTTTACTAATCAAGTATTTACATCATGCCTGTCCTGTCGATATTGCCGATGCCGTCTGGCGGGCAGTCGAACTGATTCGGCTGTTGACTAACTCTTTTTATCTCCCATGCGCGCCACGCTGAACTGCGCTCCGGCAAACAGGATCAGCCCTGAAATATAGGCCCAGAAGAGCAGGCCGACCGAAACGTAGAACGGGCCGTAGAGCGAGCGCAGATCCATGTGCGGCAACAAGGCCATGAAGATATATTTAGCCACCAGCCAGACAATGCCGGTGACGATGGCGGTGCGCATAACCGGGCGCGGAGAAACCTTGCGGTTGGGCAGCAGCCAATAGATGGAAAAGAAGAACAGGATGGAGGCCACGCCGGTAGTAAAGGCCAGAAGCAGAAAACTGATGCCATTGAAAAGGATGTTGTCGGTATGGCTGAAGAACAATACGGTCAGCGCGTCGCGCGCTCCGGCATTCAGGGCAATGCTGCCCATGCCCAACACCACCATCAGGATTGCCAGCCCGAAGGCGACCACCTGATTGGCAAGGTAGTTGCGGCTCTTGGTAATGCCCCATGCCTGGTTGAGCGCCACTTCGAGGGGAAGAAAAATTCCGGTGCAGGCGATAAGAATCATCACCAGCGAAAACACCTGCACGCCATGGCGCGAGGCTGTGGCAGCCAGAGTGGCCGCAACAAATTCCTGGTTTGAGGGCAGAAAATAGAGCACCATATCGCCGATTACGCTCACCATCATGGCCGAGTGGAAGACCGAGCGGGCCAGGGTGTAGAGCAGCACGATGAAGGGGATGAAGGAGAGAATGGCGTTTGCCGCCACGCTGAAGGCGAAGGTATGCACTTCGCTGTCAAGCAGATAGGCCAGCAGCGCCCTGCCGTCCTTGCGCCAGCGGTACCACTTGGACCGGGTGGCCGGTTCGGGCGGTTCAGCCAGGCCTGAAGCCTCGATTACCTCGTCCACGATCGAGCCGGTGTTTGCATCATCAGCCATGTGCTACCTCTTGTCTGGAGCCATTGAATCTCCACGGCCCCAAGTGCACGTGGCGCAACAGCCGGATGGTTGCTACTTCAAGGATAGACCCTCTGATGGATGTCCGGGCTCAAGATGTATACGGCGGACCGCCTGCCGCGTGCAGCTTTTCGAGAGCCCATCGGGCGGCCGTGCGCAGGCCCTCGTCCGCGGCGGCGGTCCACTTCCGCAGCCAGGGCGCAAACTGAGCCTGCCCGCTGTTGCCCATGGCGATGGCCACATTGCGCCGCAGGCCCAGGAATCCGGCGCGGCGCACCGGCGAGCCGTTGAAGCGCTGTTCGAACTCCGCCTCGTCGAGCAGGGCCAGCCAGTCGAGCGCCGGGTTGACCAACTCGCCGCGCGCCTCCAGTTCCGGGTCCGCGCCGAGGGGCGATTTGCGATTCCACGGGCACACGTCCTGGCAGATATCGCAGCCGAAGACCTGCCTTCCCATTCCCTCCATCAGCTCAGCCGGGATGGCTCCGCGGTGTTCGATGGTCAGGTAGGAGATGCACCGCGCCGCATCCATCTGGTAGGGAGCGATCAGCGCGCCGGTAGGGCAGGCGTCCAGGCAGCGGCGGCAGGTTCCGCAGCGGTCCGGCAGCGGCGCCGTGGGCACTTTTTCCTCCTGGACGGGCAGCGAGGTGAGAAGGACGGCCAGAAAGCCAAACGACCCCAGCCTGGGATGAATAAGGCAGGTGTTCTTACCGGTCCAGCCGAGGCCGGCAGCCGTGGCCAGCGAGCGCTCCACCACCGGCCCGGTATCCACGTAGCCGCGCGCCTCAAACGTGCCAAACTGCGCGTGCAGACGCGCTTCCAGGACTGCCAGCCGTTTCTTGAGCACCTTGTGATAATCGCTCGGGCGGCGCACTCCGGCCGCATCGTTGCGGCTGCTCCACGCGTAGCGCGCAATCCATCCCGCGCTTTCGGATGCAGGCGCGATGGAGCGCGGCTGGGCGCTGTCGTAAGCGGCAAAGCAGACAATCGCGGAGCGCGCCCAGGGGAACGGAATCGCTGGCCGCGCGCGCAGCAGTTGCCCGGCTTCGTCAGTCCGCTCGAGATAATGCATGGTTCCGGCGCGGCCGGCTCGCACCCACTGCTCAAACCGCTCCGCGTCCCGCGCCACGGCCGCATGGGGAAGCGCCGTCAGCCCGGCCTCGGCAAAGCCGGCCTGCAGGGCCAGGGAGCGCACCTGGCCCGGGTTCATTCCGTGGGCCTGACCGTCAGCGGAACTGGAAGAAGCGTTGGACACGGAACCGGCGGCACTCCTGTTTGCGTATCTGATTATGTGTTCAATAGCGGACGCCGGGATCGAAAGCGAACACCCAGGGCCGCTGAAAGGGATTCTGGACCGCTCGTATCCCTTGCGATTTCAGCATATTCCCTTCGCAGGTCTTTGGCCTTCCACATGCAAGTCCCCAGAGCGTACCAGAGCAGCTATTTGCCGGGCCCCTGGCCGGTGAATGGCTTTCCCAAAGGAGGTCTTTATGAACAGCACTTTCACAGAAACACCGGGCACATGGGCGATTGCATCTGCCGGGCCGGGCGAACTGACCGAACTGGTCAGGGGGCAGGAGCGGCGTCTGCTGGAGCAGATGATGCCGCTGGTGCGGAGCCAATCCGTGACGCTCGACCTCAGCCTGGTGGAACGCATCGATGCAGCCGGGATTGCCGCGCTCATCACCCTCTACTGCGGGGCACGCGAAACGGGGCACAACTTCACCATCTGCAATACCTCGCCCCGGGTGGCAGAAATACTGGCGCTGGTGGGGCTGGATCGCGTTCTTCTGTCTCAGAATGCGGTTCGAATTCCACATTCCGGCCCGCGCTGCGAGCTGACCGCTGCCTGAGTTTGCCCATTGTTCGCGGGAAACATCTTCGTGCGCAGATTTTCGTCCCAAAGTATGGGAATATGCGCCAAAGCTTAGTACGCGATCCAGCCGGACAGTGAATCGTATGTGACGAAAAGCACAGGCAACCGTATACTTGGGGCGCTATTTGTACTTGCGACTCATGAATGCCGTAAAGCGCAGTCGAATGTTTGGATGACTCACATGCACTCAGCCTGTTGACCTTCACGTTGGAGTGCTGAGCGTTGATTTTGTCAACCTCTCATAGAAACAGCCGCAGCGGAATCCTACATACGGAGGCTTTATCCCATGACGCAGGGCGTTTTGGAACAGCAGTCTGCTGGAAAAGCGGACACGACTTCAACCCCAACTAAATACGTCTATTTCTTCGGCGGCGGCACGGCCGAAGGCAATGGCAAGATGAAGGATACGCTGGGCGGCAAGGGCGCCGGACTGGCGGAGATGACCAACGCCGGCTTGCCGGTGCCTCCGGGATTCACGATTCAGACCGAGGCCTGTCGCGAGTACATGCGCGGCAAACTCAGTCCCGCCATCGACGTTGAAATGCACGCCGAGCTGGCGCGGCTGGAGAAGCTGCAGGGACAGAAGCTGGGCACGGGCGAAAATCCCCTGCTGGTTTCAGTACGCTCCGGCGCAAAGTTCTCCATGCCCGGCATGATGGACACCATTCTGAACCTGGGCCTTAACGATAAAGCTGTGGAAGCGCTGGCCAAGCTGAGCAACAATCCCCGCTTCGCCTATGACTCCTATCGCCGCCTGATCCAGATGTTCGGCGACGTGGTGCTGGATATTCCCAAGAAGAAGTTCGAGCACATCTTCGACGCCGTCAAGGTGCGGGAAAAGGTGAAGTTCGACTACGAACTCAAGCCCGAAGCCCTGATGGAGATCATCGCCGAGTACAAGAAGCTGGTCCGCAAGGAGACTGGCAAGGACTTTCCGCAGGGCCCGCTGGATCAACTGGTCCAGGCCCGCGACGCGGTTTTCAGGAGCTGGCAGAACGAGCGCGCCAAGACCTATCGCCGCATCAACCACATCGACGACTGGCTGGGCACAGCGGTCAACGTGCAGGCCATGGTGTTCGGCAACCTGGGCGAGAACTCAGGCACCGGCGTAGGCTTCACGCGCAATCCCGCCACCGGCGAGCATGTGTTCTTCGGCGAATACCTGATGAACGCACAGGGCGAAGACGTGGTCTCGGGCGTTCGCACGCCGCTGTCGATCAGCGAGCTTGAGCGCGCCATGCCCAAGGTCTACGAGCATCTGCGCGAGATCACCTGGAAGATGGAAAAGCATTATCGGGACATGCAGGACTTTGAGTTCACCATCCAGGATGGCAAGCTCTACATGCTGCAGACGCGCAACGGCAAGCGCACCGGCCTGGCCGCTGTCCGCATCGCCATCGACATGGTCCGCGAAGGACTCATCACGCAGGATGAAGCCATCTTCCGCGTTGAGCCCAACCAGCTGTACGACTTCCTGGTTCCCCGCCTGGTGGAAAAGGGCGAGAAGATCGAGATTCTGGCGACTGGATTGCCGGCTTCGCCCGGCGCGGCTGTGGGACAGATCGTGTTCACCGCCGAGGACGCAGTCAAATTCCACGCCAACGGCGCGTACCGGTCCATCGTTCTGGTCCGCGGCGAAACCACACCTGAAGATATCGCCGGCATGGAAGTTGCCGACGGCATTCTCACCTCGCGCGGCGGCATGACCTCGCACGCCGCTGTCGTCACCCGCGGCATGGGCAAGTGCTGCGTGGCCGGCGCCGGCGACCTGAAGGTGGACGAAGCCAAGAAGGAACTCCGCGTCAAGGGCAAGGTATTCCGCCAGGGCGACTGGATCTCGCTGGACGGCACCACCGGCCGCGTAATCGAGGGTCAGCTCAAGACCATTCCCGCCCAGCCGGACGATCCGGATCTGGTCAAGTTCATGGGCTGGGTTGATCCGGTCCGGCGGCTGCGCATCCGCGCCAACGCCGACATTCCCCGCGACGCAAAGCAGGCTCGCCTGTTCGGCGCCGAGGGCATCGGCCTCTGCCGCACCGAGCACATGTTCTTTGCGGAAGACCGCATCGAGCACATGCGCACCATGATTCTGGCCGACAACGAGAAGGACCGCCGCGAAGCGCTGAAGAAGCTGTTGCCCATGCAGCGCGCCGACTTTGTGGGGCTGTTCAAGTCCATGGAGTCGCTGCCGGTGACCATCCGCCTGCTCGATCCTCCGCTGCATGAGTTCCTGCCCCAGCGCGAAGATCTGCTGGTGGAAATCTCGCACCTGGAAGACACCAAGCCCCGCTCGCCGCGGCTCAAGGAACTGCGTCCGTTGCTGGCGCGGGTCCAGGAGCTGCACGAGATGAACCCCATGCTCGGACTGCGTGGATGCCGCCTCGGCATCACCTTCCCCGAGATCACCGAAATGCAGGTGAGGGCCATCTTTGAGGCCGCGGTCAACGTCAAGAACAAGGGCGGCGATCCGCATCTGGAAATCATGGTTCCGCTGATCGGCTCCGTAGAAGAGATGCGCAACCAGGCCACCATTGTCCGCCGCGTCGCCGACCAGGTCTTCAAGGAAAAGGGCGTCACGGTCGATTACATGGTGGGCACCATGATCGAGCTGCCGCGCGCGGCCCTGACCGCCGACCAGATCGCCGAAGAAGCCGAGTTTTTCAGCTTCGGCACCAACGATCTGACGCAGACCACGTTCGGCATCTCACGCGACGACATCAACAACTTCCTGCCGGCCTATCTGAAGAACGGCATCTTCAAACAGGATCCCTTCGCCACGCTTGACCAGGCGGGCGTTGGCTTGCTGGTGAAGATGGCCACGGCCAAGGGACGCAACACACGGCCCACGCTCAAGGTGGGCATCTGCGGCGAGCATGGCGGCGATCCTGAATCCGTCAAGTTCTGCCACAAGATCGGGCTCAACTACGTCTCCTGCTCGCCCTTCCGGTTGTTGACGGCACGGTTGGCGGCGGCGCAGGCTGCGCTCGAAGAGAAACAGGTTGGAGCGGTTCACACCACCAGCTAGTCCATGAACCGGTAAAACAGCAAGGGCGCAGCCAATCGGCTGCGCCCTTGCTGCGTGAGAACAGATTCAACCCTTACGGCTGCGGCTCGGCCTGCCAGCGCCGCGAGCTTCGCCGTTCTACTTTGAATCGCCGCCCGGCGCGTAGTAGCCTTCGCGCGTCACCAGTTGCAGGTCGTCCTTGCTGGCCTTGAGCGCGATCTTGTGGAAGCCGCCATCGTTATCCACCTTGTCGGGCGTGTAGGTGAGCAGATACTGTCCGCGCAACTCCTCGGCAATCTGGTTGTAGATATCTTCAAGGTTGTCCTTCTTTTTAGCCTCGAAGTACCTGCCTCCGGTGCGGGTGGCAATCTTCTCCATGATCTTCTTGCCGTCCACTCCCTGCTCACGGGTGCCTCCGCGCCGTCCTCCTCCGCCTCCCGGATAGCCGCCACCGGGATAACCCCCACCGGGGTAACCGCCTCCGCGGCCGCCGGGATAGCCGCTGCCGTTGCCGCGCCGCCTGTCTTCCGGAAAGCCGTTGTCCTGGCTGCGCTCCTGCTCACCCTTGAAGTAGATGGTGTAAACGGCCACGTTGGCCCGGTCCGCCGCGTCTACCGCGTCGTTCAGCGTCTCTTTGCTGCCCCGGTCAACGCCGTCGGAGAAGACCACCAGCGCCTTGCGGCCGTCCCTGGGCTTCATCAGCTCGTCGGCGGCAAGAAAAATCGCGTCGTAAAGCTGCGTGCCGCCGCCGTGCATGCCGCGCGCCTCTCCGCCGCGCTCGTCCCCGGTGGTTTCCGGTCCCTGACTGTTGTTGCCACCCCGCGACGGCCCCATGTCGTCCAGTTCGTGGTGCAGCTTGTCGCGCGAGTTGGTAAAGTCCTCAAGCAACTCCACCTCGCGGTCAAAGTGAATCAGGAATGCCTCATCGCCTTCCGACCCGGTTTTGGGGTTGGCGGGCAGCATCTGGTCAACAAACTTGCCCGCCGCCTTGCGCTCGTTGTCCAGGGCTCCGGAAACGCTGCGGCTGGTGTCTGCCAGCAGCCCGAGCCGGAAGGGCAGATTGCTCTCCCGCGTAAAGCTCTTGATGACTTGCGGCCGGCCGTCTTCAGTCAGCGTAAAGTCGCTGATTTTCAGGCTGGTCACCAGCGCACCGTGCTTGTCGCGCACGGTTACCGGCAGCAGGACCTCCCGCGCCTGCACCTTCAGGGTCAGGACCGGCTTGTCGGATGCAGGCTGCTGGGCGGGACTGGCGGCAGGTAGCAACCCCAGGGCAAGCATCGATACGGCGAGGCAAAAAACAGGGCTATTTCGCATAGGCATCAAGGTTTACACACTTTCATCCCATTAGACGAGCCGGACCGCAGGACGGTTGACCCGGCCGGCGTACTTGCCGTTCACTGTAGTCCCCATCGCAGAACGGCGCATGAACCGGGTGGTAAAATCCAGCTTCGGAAGTTGCAGACCTTGGCGCATACGCCTGGAGTTACACGTGGAATTCAAGCAGCAATTCAAGGGCACAAAGATCGGCTGGCAGATTGCACTTTTACTCGCCGCGGCGGCGTTGAGCGGCTTGGCACTGAAGGCTTCTGCCCAGGCAGCGGACCCCGCAGGGGCCGTGAATCCGCTGATTGGCACCACCAATGGCGGCAACGATTTTCCCGGTGCGGCGATGCCGTTCGGGATGGTGGCGTGGAGTCCGGAGCAACCCTACAACAAGCCCCGCCGCCGCGTGGAAGGCGTACCAGGCTCGATGCGCGACGACCGGGGGCGTCCGGCTGCTCCGGGCGGCTACGAGTACGCGGCGACCAAGATTCGCGGCTTCTCTCTGACGCACCTGATGGGCACGGGCTGCGCGGGCGCCAGCGGCGATGTTCCCTTCATGCCGCATGTGGGGACCGTGAGCACTTCGCCGTCCGACGATACTGACAACGCGGTTTACGCCAGCGGTTTCTCTCATAGCGACGAGACGGCCCAGGCCGGCTACTACAAAGTCAAGCTGGCCAACGGCGTGGTGGTGGAACTGGCCGCGACGCCGCGCACCGGGTCGGGACGCTTTACCTATCCGGCGGGCTCGCCTGCCGTAATGCTGGTGCGCACCTCCGATTCCGAGCCGGGCAGTTCGGACGCGACGGTAAAAATCGATCCGGCGACGCAGACCATTTCCGGCTCCGTCACCAGCGGCAACTTCTGCGGCTACCTGGGAACCGAAGATCGCCGCAGCTATTACACGATCTATTTTGTGGCTCATTTCGACCGCCCGTTCACGGGCACTGGAACCTGGCAGGACTCGGCCGTGCAAGCAGGCGGCAAGGAAGCGGCCGGCGGCACCACCTATGGAAGCAAGGGTTTTCCGCCTCCGGGCAAAGGCTCCGGCGCCTGGGTCACCCTGGACACCTCATCCTCCTCTGCGGTGAATGTGCGCGTGGGAATTTCGTATGTGAGCCAGCAGAATGCGGAAGCGAATCTGCGCGCGGAGAATCCCAAAGGGACCAGCTTCGATGTAGTGCGCACGCGCGGCCATCGCACCTGGAACGAACTGTTGGACCGCATGCGCATCAGCGGCGGCACCGGCGATCAGCGCACGGTTTTTTATACCGCGCTGTATCACACCATGCTGGGCGAGAACCTTTATTGCGATGTGAACGGCGAGTACTTCGGCATGGACCAGAAGGTCCACAAGGTGGTTGCTCCGCAACAGGCCGAGTACGCCACCTTCTCCGGCTGGGATGTGTATCGTTCGCAGCTTCAACTGGTCACGCTGCTGGCGCCGCAAATCGCCAGCGATATTGCGCAGTCCTTGTTGAACCAGGCCGATCAGAAGGGCGGCGAATGGGACCGCTGGACGCACAACTCCGGCGAAACGCACGTGATGAACGGCGACCCGGCCGCGCCTGCCATTGCGGATATTCTCGCGTTTGGAGGAGACCGCTTCAACGTGAAGGCCGCGTATGAATCGCTGCTGAAGGCCGCAACCGTTCCCACGGCAAACGACCTGAGCCGCGCCGGTTGCCCCGTCGAATGTGTGGGCCAGCGGCCCTCGCTGGACCAGTGGATGAAGCTGCATTACATCCCCACAGAGGGCAATTCCTGGGGCGGCGCGGCAGACACGCTTGAAGATGTGACCGCGGACTTTGCTGTCTCAGAATTGGCCCTGCGCATGCACGACGATGCCAACTACCGGCTCTTCCTGGGCAGAGCGCAGTATTGGAAGAACCTCTACAACTCGAATGCCACCGCCGATGCGGGCTATATTCAAAACCGCAATGCGGACGGCACATGGACCAAGTTCGATCCGGCCTCGACACAGGGATTTGTGGAGGGCAGCGCCGCGCAGTACGTGTGGATGGTGCCGTTCAACGTGCAGGGGCTGTTTACCATGATGGGCGGCAAAGACAAGGCCAATGCGCGTCTTGACAGCTTCTTCCGCAAGCCGGACGGCGCCTGGGCAGTGACGGAATCGGGCGGCCTGCACGCGGAGTTGAACAACGAGCCGTCGATCGAGACGCCCTGGCTCTACGATTTTTCAGGCCAGCCGTGGAAGACGCAGGAGACGGTGCGCCAGGTGCTGAATACCATCTGGACGAACACGCCAAAGGGCATGCCCGGCAACGACGACCTGGGCGAAATGTCGTCGTGGTATGTCTGGTCGGCCATCGGCATGTATCCGGAGATTCCGGGGCGCGCCGAACTGGTTCTCGGCAGCCCGTTGTTTCCGGAGGTTCGCATTCATCGCCTTTCCGGCGACATCGTGATCAAGTCTGAAGGCGCGGCCACCGATGCGCCGTACGTGCATGGCCTGAAAGTGAATGGAGTGGCCACGACGAAAACCTGGCTGAACGAAAGGTTCCTGAGCCACGGCGGCACACTCAACTTTATGCTCTCTTCCACGCCGGATAAAAGCTGGGGAACGGGCGTGGCCGATGCTCCACCGTCCTTTGCTCCCGCAGTTCGATAGCGCGCGCAACCGCATCACAGGGCCACACATGCCTGACGGCATGTGTGGCCCTTGCATTTTGCGCGTATGGGTAGGGTGCTGGCGCGCACAGTGGGGGACGCCGCAATCGGTTAAAATGAATGCAATATTCTGAAACCAAAGGCTTTATCTTGGAAGATTTAGAGCAAAAGCAAGCGTTGGCCCTGCTCAGCGGGGACGAGGCGGTTGCCATGGCCGCCTTTGATTCCGGGGTAGCGCTCGGCACGGGATACCCCGGCACTCCCTCGACTGAAATTCTGGAAACCTTTGAAAAGCTCGGCGGAAAAGCGCAGTGGTCGCCCAACGAGAAAGTGGCGATGGAAGTTGCCATCGGTGTTGCGTTTTCCGGGGCGCGCGCTCTTGTCACCATGAAGCACGTCGGGCTGAACGTGGCCGCCGACCCCTTGTTTACCGTGGCGTATATCCGCCTGGACGGCGCGCTGATTATTGTCTCGGCCGACGATCCGGGAATGGCATCCAGCCAGAACGAGCAGGACAACCGGCGGTATGCGCTGGCTGCCGGCGTGCCCATGCTGGAGCCTTCGGACTCGCAGGAAGCTTACGAGTTTACGCTGCGCGCCATTGAAATCTCCGAGCGCTGGCAAGTGCCCGTTCTGTTGCGCATGACCACGCGCGTCTGTCATTCCAAGACCATTGTCCGCCGCGGAACCGTGACGATTCCAAAGCCGTGTGCGGCGCACTTCGAGCACGATTTCCCCTCCCGCGTCATGATTCCCGCCTATGCCAAACCGGCGCACCGGCGTCTGCGCAAGACGCTCGCCGAGATCGCCGTGTGGAACGACGAGGCAGGGCCGAACGAGCTGATTAAAGGCTCGTCTTCGCTGGGGATCATCACCTCCGGCATTGCCTTCCAGCATGTGCGTGAAGCCGCGCCGGAAGCCAGCGTGCTGAAGCTGGGAATGACCTACCCGCTGCCACTGGAGCGCATGTGCGCCTTCGCCGCCAGTGTGGAGCGCTGCATCGTGATGGAAGAAGGCGATCCGTACCTTGTAGAGGCCGCGCGCACCGCGGGCATCGCAGTCGAAGGCAAGGCGGAGACGTATCGCTTTGGCGAACTGAACAGCGCGCGCGTGCGGCGCATTCTCGACGGAGACATTTCGCCGGAGGCGAAGCCCGTTCCGGGTAAGCCGCCGGCGCTGTGTCCCGGCTGCCCGCATCGCAGCGTTTACACGGTTCTGAAGGACCTGGGCTGCATCGTGGCCGGAGACATCGGCTGCTACTCGCTCGGCGTTCTGCCGCCCTTTCAGGCGATGGACTCGCTGGTGTGTATGGGCGCGGCCATCGGCGTGGGCCTGGGGCTGCGCCACTCGCTGCCGCCCGAGGAAGCCAGGCGCGTGGTGAGCGTTCTGGGCGACAGCACGTTTGTGCACAGCGGCATCACGGGACTGGTGGAGATGGTGTACAACCCGCCGGAGAGCGGCCATGTGCTGGTGATTCTGGACAACGGAACCACGGCCATGACCGGCATGCAGGAGCATCCGGGCACCGGGCGCACGCTGGATCATGCAAAGACGGGCAAGGTGGTTTTTGAAGATCTTGCGCGCTCGATGGGCGTGCGCAATGTGTACGTCATCGACCCCGCGCAGGAGCTGGAAAAATTCAAGGAACTGATTCAGACCTGCCTGGATAAAAAGGAGCTTTCTGTCGTGATTGCGCGCCGCGACTGTTTGCTGGCGGCCCGCTCCATCCGCGAGTTTGAGAGGTGCAATGAACAGCAAACCAACTAACGTGGTGATCGCGGGACTGGGCGGACAGGGCGTGATCAAGGCCTCTGACATCCTGGCCGATGTGGCCTTCAGCGCCGGCCTGGACGTGAAGAAGAGCGAGTTGCACGGCATGAGCCAGCGCGGCGGTTCGGTCTCAAGCGATGTGCGCTTTGGCACGCGCGTGTTCAGCCCCATGGTTCCGGAAGGCGAGGCGGATTTCCTGGTGGTGATTGCGCCGGACCAGGTTCAGGTGAATGCCGCGGCGCTGCGCCAGGGCGGCATTCTCATTGACCCTTCGCTCATCGACGAGTCCACGCTGTCCAACAAGAAAAGCATCAACGTGGCGCTGCTGGGCGTGCTGAGCCGCCACCTGCAGTTTCCCGTCGAGGCATGGACCGCGGCTCTGGGACGCAACCTGCCGGAGAGGCTGCATGACGCCAATCTTCAGGCATTCTCCATTGGCCGGGCCGCTGAAAAAACCCTCGAACAAACCACCGGGCAAGAACGATGAAGGCAATTCTGGAATCCGGCGTAACCGACTGCCATCCTGCCAGCGTGCCGGATTACACGCCGGTTGACGAGCTGCGCAATCTGCAGTTGACGCGCCTTAAAGCCGTGGTTGCGCGCGCCTGGCAGCACGTCAATCTGTTCCGCTCGCGCATGGACGAGCTGGGAATTTCACCTGACGATATTCGTTCGCTTGCAGACATTTCCAAACTGCCGTTCACCAAGAAGAGCGACCTGCGCGACACCTATCCGTTTGGACTTTTTGCCAGCCCCATGAAGGATGTGGTGCGACTCCACGGTTCCAGCGGGACCACCGGCAAACCCATTGTGGTTGCATACACGCAGGAAGATGTGGACGTGTGGAGCTCGGTGCTGGTGCGCGCTTTTGCCGGTTGCGGGCTGCATCGCGGAGACATTATCCAGATCGCCTACGGGTACGGCCTGTTCACCGGCGGCCTGGGCGCGCATTACGGCGCTGAGGCGCTGGGCGCGGCGGTGGTTCCCACATCCGTGGGCCACGCCGATCGCCAGATCATGCTGATGAAGGACTTTGGCGTGACCGCGATGTGCTGCACACCTACCTATTTTCTGCACCTGATTGAGCGCGCCGCCGAAATGGGCGTGGACATGAAAGACCTGCCGCTCAGGGCAGGCGTTTTCGGCGCCGAGCCGTGGACCGAATCCATGCGCAGGCACATTGAAAAAATGAGCAGCATTGAGGCCTTCGATATCTACGGGCTCTCTGAGATTATCGGGCCCGGCGTGGGCTGCGAATGCCGCCGCCACGATGGCTTGCACATCTTTGAAGATCATTTCTTCCCGGAGATTGTCGATCCCGAGACGGGCGAGCCGCTGCCTGACGGGAGCGAGGGCGAACTGGTGCTGACCACGCTGAGCAAGCAGGCCATGCCCATGATCCGCTACCGCACGCGCGACATCACCATGATTTTGCCGGGCGCATGCGCATGCGGGCGCACCCTCAGGCGGATTGGGCGCATCGGCCGGCGCAGCGACGATATGCTGATTATCCGCGGCGTCAATGTGTTTCCCTCGCAAGTGGAGTCGGCGCTGCTCGAGGTTGAGGGCACCCTGCCGCATTACCAGATTCTGCTCACCCGCGAACACGGCTTGGACAGGATGGAAGTGCAGGTGGAAGTTACGCCGCAAATGTTCAACGACAAAATCGGCGCGTTGCAGGGGCTGCACGATAAATTGCAAAGCGCGCTCGATCACGTGTTGGGAATTCGCGTACAGGTTGCGCTGGTGGAGGCGTATTCTATCGAGCGTAGCCAGGGCAAGGCTAAACGGGTCATCGACAGGCGGACATCATGAAGATTCAGCAGATTTCGCTGTTTGCCGAAAACAAGCCGGGACACATTGCCGCGCCGGCGCGGCTGCTGGCGCAGGAGGGCATCGATATCCGCGCCCTGTACCTGGCAGACACCCAGCAATACGGCATTGTGCGGATGATTGTCTCGGACTGGCAGAAGGCTGCCGCGCTGCTTGAGTCCCACGGATTCGTGGTGAAGGTCACCGAGGTTCTCGCCGTTGAAGTGCCCGACCGTCCCGGAGGCCTGGCCGACGTGCTGGGAGCGCTGGACGGAACCGGCATCAACATCGAGTACATGTACGCCTTTCCTTATGTTCGCGAAGAGGGGGCCATTCTGATTTTTCGCTTTGCGGATCCGGACGAGGCGATTGCGCGTTTGCAGACGGCAGGCATCAACCTGCTGGGCCGCGACGAACTCATGAAGATCTAGAAAGCCCACGACCATGCCCGTTGCAAAGACAATCGCCCGTCAACTCGAAAACGCATCCTGGATTCGCCGCATGTTTGAGGAAGGCGTCCGGCTCAAGCGCGAGCGCGGCGCCGATGCGATCTGCGATTTTTCACTGGGCAATCCGGATGTGGAACCGCCGCCCGCGGTGCTGGACGCCTTGCGGCGCGTTGTGGACGGCAAGCGTCCCGGCTCGCATGGCTACATGCCCAATCCCGGCTACGCGGAGGTCCGCGAGGCTGTCGCCGGCAAGCTGCGCAGAGAGACAGGCCTGGATTTTACGGGCGAAGACGTCTTTATGACGGTGGGCTCGGCGGGCGCCTGCAATGTGATTCTGAAATCGATTCTCGATCCCGGCGATGAAGTCATCGTTTTGATGCCTTTTTTTCCCGAGTACCAGTTCTATATCAGCAATCACGGCGGGCGCATGGTTCCTGTAGAAACCGACGCTTCGTTCCTGCCCGACGTGGAGCGCATCGCGGCGGCCATCACTCCCCGCACCCGCGCCATTCTTCTCAATACGCCCAATAACCCCACCGGCCGCGTATACCCTGCAAGCATTCTGCGCGATCTGGACGCGATGCTGAAGCGCGCTGGCCAGCCCATTACCGTCATCAGCGACGAGCCGTACAAGTCATTCGTTTACGACGGACAAAAACAGACTGAAGTAGCGTCGCTCGTCGCCAACACGGCCATTTGCAACTCGTGGTCCAAGTCCTTGGGATTGCCGGGCGAGCGCATCGGTTACCTGGCGCTGTCGCCGCAACTGGACGATGCAGCGGCACTGCGCGGCGCCTGTGCGTTCAGCAACCGCATCCTGGGCTTTATCAACGCGCCCGCCATCTGGCAGCGGGTGATGCTGGAGTCGCTGGATGAAACCATCGACGCCACTCCCTACGAACACAAGCGGAATGTGCTTTGCGATGCGCTTGCGGCCATCGGCTATGAGGTGAGGCGGCCCGAGGGCGCCTTCTACATCTTCCTCAAAACTCCCATCGCGGACGACGTTGCGTTTACCCGCTTGCTTGCCGATGAAGGCGTGCTGGCCGTTCCGGGCGCCGGTTTCGGACGCTCGGGTTACATTCGCCTGTCGCTGACCATTCCGCTGGAGCGCATCCAGAAGTCGATTGCCGGATTTGAGCGCGCTTTTCTGGCATCGCGCCGCCCGAAGCGCTGACCGCGGATGGGATTCCGCGCTGGAAGGTCAATGGCACTTTAGTAGTGCAGACGCTTGTATCCCAATCCACAGCGCAAGGCAGAAAATAGATACGATAGAGTATGGCTTTTGTTCCTCCCCCATCCCGGCAGCCATTCAGCCGGCGCGATTTTTTCAAGACCGGCGTGGCTGGAGCGGCGGGGCTGGCACTCTATTCAGGCGAAATTGCGCGTCACTGGATTGAGGTCACCCAGCGCGACTTCTTTTTGAAGAGCTTGCCTGCGGCTTTTGACGGCCTGCGTATCGCACAGATCAGCGATATCCACATGGACGAATTCACGGAGCCTTTCTTCCTCCGTCAAGTGGTTCAAAAGATCAACCGCTTGCGTCCAGATGCGGTGTTTCTGACAGGCGACTTTGTTACCGACGGGATTGGCCACAGGCATTTTGCTGTCGGGTCAGCGTGGCAATGCGCCGCGATACTCAAGGAACTTGAGTGCCGGCAGGTCTACGCCGTACTCGGCAACCATGACGTCATTATCAACGCAAAAATGGTGACTGAGGCGCTCACCTCCAGCGGCATCACCGTGCTCAGGAACGCCTATCAGCCGATGGAGCGTGCCGGCGGCAGAATCTGGCTGGCAGGCCTCGACGATCCGCTAGAGGGCCATCCCAACCTGGAACTGGCCATCCCGGCTTCAATCCGCAATCAACCGGACGAACCCGTTGTTCTGCTGTGTCACGCCCCGGACTACGCCGACCGGCTGCTGGCGCATCCCGCCGGACAAGCGGTGGATCTGATGTTGAGCGGCCACACGCATGGTGGACAGATTTGCCTGCCTTTTCTGGGCGCTCTGGCACTTCCCTTGTGGGGCAAAAAGTATGTCGAGGGATTCTTCAGGCTTGGCGGCTTGCAACTCTACGTGAATCGCGGCATCGGCACAGTGGGGCTTCCCTTCCGGCTCAACTGCCCGCCGGAGATTACGCTGCTCACCCTGCGCAAAGGCTGAATCGAGAGCCGGCATAACCGTATGGACTGTGCGCCATTTTGCGCGCAAGGCAAACGTATTGTCGTCCGGGAAGCGCAGGAAGATCCCCCCGCTCTGCCAACCCCCGGCAGCCAGGCAGACGAAAGTACGGCGTTGCTTACTCGTGAATTCTCGTAAAGTGCCCAAATACTTTTACGAAGCCGATGCCGCCACTCCCATCGTTCTGGCAAACTCGCGGCCGTTCCGTTTGAATCGTGTATTCGCCACGGTCGAGATTGATGCCTGTGGAATCGTCCGCTAAACACCAGGCGTCCTGATAAGGGTCGCATTCCCCGCGGGATAACACTCCATCGCCGACCGCCTGTTTGTGCCGAAAGATGGTGTAGCGTACGGAAGACTCCTGGCCCCTCCAGTGGTACCACACCTGGATTTTGCCAATGTGAGCTGAAGCTTGCAGGGTAAAGGTTGCGCTGTCGGTATACCCGCAGGCATTTGTGTTGAAATTGTCGAACAGTTTCATCTGGGCTGATCCAGCAACTGAGGCTGCCAGAGAAATAACGATGACTCCAAGCGACCGGAGCATGCTCATAGACACCTCATTTCCTCCACAAACAGGTCAATCACTCCCGTGAATGGCGGTTTTTTGACTCCTAATATACCCCTGCTTAAAGTCCGCGAATATATAAATCAAAGGAATATCTACTCGCCGGCGAATGAACCGGTGGGGGGACATTGAGCGTCTGGTCTGCAATGCAAGACGGCTGGGGAGAAGATTTCGCGGGATGAAAACTAAATAGGGGCCATATGGTTTTTCAGGCAAAAGCAAAGCCCGCTCATCGAGCGGGCTTTAGCGGATCTTGACTGGTAGCGCTACCGGGAATCGAACCCGGGTTTTAAGATTGAGAATCTCACGTCCTAACCCCTAGACGATAGCGCCTTTATAATCAATAACTTAAACGAAAAACGAAGGCCAAAATAGTGCTAGTAAGTCTGCTAGTAAGCCTACTTTCCGCTCTGTTCAGTACCAAATGCTTCCTTACCCTCTACGCCAGAGATACTGATTAAAGTCTTGAGACAAGTGGAATCTCATCAGTTACTTGGAAAGACGCTGGGCAGACGAGTTCTTTCCCGTTTAGGCCAAGATTAGTATCGCTGAATCGAGTGAAAATGGCAATTCCTTGCCAGATTTGAGGTCTCGGGGGAGGAGGCAACATTTTAATCCTTAGAGAAGAAATCAGTTAAGAATAGACCCGTCGAAATGGAGCTTTGTCTAAAATCAGGAACCCGAGATGGTGGTTCTAATTCTGAACCGAGGCGCGCTCGCCTAGCGCACCACGGATCTTGCAACAAGAGAGCACCCGTTGCCTATATCGTCGCCTTTCGGTTGCAAGGCAACATTCCTGTTCCAGCTACTAAGAACTTATCCGTAAATAGAAATGGTCTGTCTCCAACAGATCAGCGCGGCAGCAAGCGTGAGAAGCGCGATGTAACTGGCCTCGGTTTTTTCGAAGCTGACTAGCAGTTTGCGAAATCT